>Ga0136634_10000513_pt1 | contig 17041 bp, 10 predicted proteins | sample AntDrymUQ8332106_2_FD_104654 | JGI IMG/M metagenome (GOLD analysis project Ga0136634, IMG submission 104654) | Polar desert sand microbial communities from Dry Valleys, Antarctica - metaG UQ833 (21.06) | ecosystem: Environmental > Terrestrial > Soil > Desert | place: Antarctica: Dry Valley... | reverse complement strand
GTACAAATCCTTTTGTTGATCCTCAATGGAATAATTGGAATGCAAACGGAAACCTTACAAGTACTAATTTTAAATTTAGTGATGGCGTAACAAGCACCATTAATGCAGTTTTAAATGCCCACGGTGGAATTGCAGATAATGGATCAAACTATGGAGCAGGTGCAACAGTTTGCCCTCCCGAAATTTTGCGTTACAATTCTTTTAATACAAGCAACCGAACACTAACAATAAGGGGCCTAAGCACATCCAAATTATATAATCTGGAATTTTATGGCAGCCGTGCAAATAGCGGTAATTCTACTGTGATCCGGATTAATAATAAATCAGACACTATCAGTACAGATAATAATAAGAACGACTTTGCAAAATTTAATAATGTAATCCCTCCTACTAATGGTATACTTACAGTAAACTTAAGCAGGATTGGGACATATAATTATCTGGCAGGATTTATTATCAGTGAAGTAATAAACCAGGGAAGATCATCTGATACTTCAGCATGGAATAAACCCCCTGAGCACAATGATAATTTTTCAATAAAACTGAATAGCGATGTAAAAATTTTTCCTAATCCATATACAAGTTATTTCAGAATTGAGGGTAAAATAAATGAAAGTAATAACAATTATATTTTAGTGTTTATGGATATTTCCGGAAAAATTATTTGGAAAAAGACCTTAAACGGGTTGAATAGAATAAGAGAGATCATCATACCTCCTGATATTAAAAACGGAATATATATTTTACAGATTTATGCTAATGATCTAATATCCTCCTTTAAGATTATTAAACAATAATCAATGTTTACACATTAATTTAATTTCCTATAATTGGGGAATCTTTAGTACATTTTATTTTAACAAAATATTGTGATGATATAATTTGCCTGAAAATGAATAAGTTAAAATAAAATAATTGAATTGTTAAATTTTTGGACTGGTTATTGTTTAAACCGAGCATCCGAAACAAAATTTGCGGCTTAATACTATGAAATTCCTAAAAAATCCAATCTCCTGCTTAACCACTGTAATCATTTTATTGAATTTATCAAGTGGTCATGTTCTGGCTCAAACGCCATGTAACACAAATTCACCCAAAACTTATATTCTATCAGAGACCAGTCTGAATGAAATTTATATTCCAGATGCATCTACCCGTCCCTGGAAGGGTGGTGATACGCTAAAGATCCCTGCAAAAACATATAGTCTTATTGAGATCAGCAATTTTTCGGGTGATGCCTGTAAAAAGATAGTAATCATCAATAGCGGTGGACAGGTAATCACAAACACCTGGCGTATGCGAAATGATTCCAGGTATTTTAAAATTACCGGTACTGGCAAGGCAGGGTTAGAATATGGAATTAAAATCAGCGGAGGAATGCTGGCAATCTCTTTAGCCCACGATTTTGAAATAGATCATGTTGAATGTACAGGAGGCAGCCTTGGGTTTTATATTAAAACGACTCCCGATAGGATTTCTCCTAAAACAGTTTATACAACGGGTTCATCTTCTAATTATGTAATGTCAAACATTTATCTGCATCATAATTATTTTCATGAGATAAGTGGTGAAGCAATGTATGTTGGTCATACGGGTCCCAGTGGTAACCAGGAAGGAACCGGGTTAATACCGATCCGTTTAGACAATGTAGAGATAGCGTATAACACATATAGAAATATCGATTGGGATGCAATTCAATTATCAAATGCAAGAAATAATGCAAAAATACATCACAATACAATTTGGAATTTTGGCAGAATAAATAAAGGAGCACAACAGGCAGGAATTATTCTAGGTGGTAATACAAGCGGAGATGTATACAACAATACAATTTCAAAAGGAACAGGAACAGGGATGCAGATTTTCGGATATGGAACGATACGCATATATAATAATTTTATTGACAGCACAGGGAATGATTTTTCTACTACTGGTCAGGAGTCATTTTATGCAAATGATAATATCACATTGCCGGAATCGAATCCAAAACAACAAATCTTATTCTATAATAATATTGTAAGAAATCCAATGCCGAAAGGAGCTGTCAGGGTAACCTGGTATACAAACAATAGCCTCCCTGCAACTATAAATGACAATCAGTTTTATATACCTAATGCTGCCAGTAACTGGCTTACATTTCATGTTGTTGCCAATCCGCCCGGAAGTATTAAGTACAATAACGTTTTGATTGGATCAAATGGTTTTCCAAATCAGTTGCCTATTGCCATTGCAGGTGCAGATGCGACTATTACCCTTCCTGTAAATTCAGTTTCATTATCAGGTTCTGGTACGGATAATGATGGAATTATAACTGCTTATTCATGGACCAAATCTTCGGGTCCTGCTGCAGTTATTTCAACCCCCACCAATGCAAATACAACAATAACGTCGCTTACACCCGGAGAATATATTTTTGAATTAAAAGTAACTGATAATGAGGGGGGAACTGCAAAAGATAATATACTGGTAATAGTTTATGAAGCCCCTGTTTCAGGTGGTTCAGGTAAAACAATCAAAGTAAATATTACTAAAGGAACAGATTACAACAGCAGTCAGTGGAATAACTGGAATACACTTAGTAGCCTTACAAGTGCCCGGTTTAACTTTGATGATGCAGCTGTTTCAAATATATATGCAGTATTAAATTCACAAGGCTTGGTTGTAGATAATGGTTCAACCTATGCTTTACCTGCAACACTACCTCCATCAGCTGTTTTGCGCTTTAATTCTGCAAGCACCAGTACTCGTTCATTAACAATAAAAGGTCTTGACCGTTCTAAGAAATATAATTTTGAGTTTTTTGGAAGTCGTTCAACAACCGGTAATAAAAGTGTATTTAATATTGGGAGTAAAAAGGATACAATTAATACTGATAATAACATCAGTGATATCGCCAGGCTTTACAATATAACCCCTGATAACTCAGGCAATGCTGTAATAACAATTATAAGGATTGGTACCTGGAATTACTTAGCTGGTTTTTCTATTACAGAGCAAAGTTCAAGTGCCAGAGAAGCCGGTAATACCGAAACAACAGAAAGCGGTTTGATGATTTCTGAAACAGATAGTAGTGCAGATAATACTTTTGTAACTGTATTTCCTAATCCATTTACAACAAAAGTGCAGGTGCATGTAAACAATAAACTTGAAGGAGATTACCAGATCATTTTATCTGATATTTCCGGCAAAGAGTTTTGGAATAAATCCAATAAAAAGGGATTAAAAGATATTACTGAAACGATAGATACCCGAGTTCTTAAGAACGGCAACTATATTATTAAAGTAACAACAAAGGAAGGAACTTCTGTACATAATGTTTCCAAAAAAATTATGTCCATTGAATTATAAAAAATTGAAAAGAATTAAAGGATAGCGAAGGCTATCCTTTTTTTGCAACATACAAAAAAATGTTAAAGAAATCTTAAAGAAAATTAAATAATAATTTTTTTTTTGTATAATTTATTTATTTTCAAATGTTTATAAATTTCCAAAATTTGGGGCTAAAATTTTGGACCATTATTTGACTATAGCCGCATGCAACTGAAAAGAACCTTTAATAGATACTTATACACCTGCATTTTTAAAATCCAATAAGTAAGTCATCTCCACTAATTATAAGTCCTTTTTTTAGTATGTAATTTATATTAAGTATTTATTAATATGATAAATATGTTAATCGTAATAACGGTTACGCATAGAGTATAATTATAATGTAAACTATCCATCAAAATAATGAAAAACCCCACCAAGTTTATTTTCGCCATCGTATGTTTTGCAGCACTTTTATTTAATAATAAAGCCAATGCTCAACAATCATACACAACAGTTAATGGCTGGAATGCATATGTTCATCTGCCTGCTAATTATGCCACTTCCGGTATTTCTTATCCAACAATAATATTTTTCCCGGGAATCGGAGAAATTGGAACTGATGCAAACAGAGTTATAGCAATAGGGCCAGGCGCATATTTATCCCAGGGTTGGAATGGAAACGTATCAGTAAGCGGAACTACAGTAGAATTTATTGTGATTAGCCTTCAGCCGTCTTCTGGTTTTCCGAATGAATACCTGATGAACCAGGCCATACAAAATATTAAAAGCAGGTACAGAGTACATCCAAATAAATTATACCTGACAGGACTTTCGCATGGTGGATGGTGCAGCTCTACTTTTGTTTCAGGTGATCCCTATGGTGGACCCTACAATTATGCTTCTCAAATTGCAGCAGTGGTAACTGTACAGGGTATGCGCCCAGATGACAATTCTCCTTATCCTAATTTGTTTGATAATTATGCCAATGCCGGTGGAAGATATCTTGGTTTTGAACAAACATTAGATGGCAGAGATACCAAGACAGTTGTTGACAGAATGAATGCAACACGGGCGAATTCCGGGATTTATGTGTCAACCAATTTTGGTGGTGGTGGGCATTGTTGCTGGGAAGAATATTATGGTGGAGGCGGTAAGCAACCTGGTAATTTTATGCTGGATGGAATTTCTCAAAATATATATCAATGGATGGCACGTCAAACGCTTGGAGGCACGGTACCGTCACCGCCACCTGCAAATACGCCACCTGTGTCTGATGCAGGTTCTGATAAAACAATTACACTCCCTGAAAATTCAACAAGTTTGAACGGAAGTGGTACCGATGCAAATGGAAGTATATCTTCATACAAATGGACACAATCTTCCGGGCCTTCATCTTCATCAATTTCAAATTCAACTTCAGCAAATGCAACAGTAAGCTCTCTTGTGCAGGGAACTTATCTTTTTGATCTTTTAGTTACTGACAATCTTGGAGCTACAGCAACTGACCGCATGCAGGTGACAGTTAATCCATCAGGCCCGCCTCCTAACCAGTTGCCTTCTGCAAATGCAGGTTCTGATAAATCAGTTCCCCTTCCAGTAAATAATGTATCTATTGCAGGATCTGGTTCTGATCCGGATGGTACGATAAGCGGTTATTTGTGGAGTAAAGTATCTGGTCCTTCATCAGGATCAATTTCCAACGCAACATCATCTACAGCTACATTATCAGGATTGGTACAAGGAGTTTATCAATACCAGTTAAAAGTAACAGATAACAAAGGAGCAACAGCAACGGATAATATGCAGGTTGCGGTAAATCAGCCTGTTCCTCCGGGTTCAAAAATGGTTAAAGTAAATTTATATAATGGCACCACACCATTTAATGATCCTCAATGGAACAACTGGAAAGCGGTGTCAAAAACCAAAAGTATTTCATTTTTATATCAGGATGGTTCTGCTTCTACAATAAAAGCAGAATTATCAAGTTCTCCCCTGCTGGTAGACAATGGAGGAAGTTATGCTTCGGGTGCTACTGGTGTGCCACAGGGTGTATTACGCTATAATTCAGCAGCAACAAGCAACCGTACATTAACTGTTAGTGGATTAAATACTGCACAAAAATACAGTTTCGAATTTTATGCTAGCCGTTCTTCTTATTCCGGTAATAAAACAGTTTATTCTATTGGAAATTTAAAAGATACTATCAATACTGCTAATAATTTAAATGATATTGCAAAGTTCATAAACATTACTCCTGATAATGCAGGTAAAATTGTAATTAAATTAAGCAGGGCAGGGATATGGCATTATATCGCAGGCTTTACTGTTAGTGAAGGAAGTGTAGCCAGCGGAATTGCGGCAATTGAACCTACAACAGCCATAACTGAATCATTATCTGCTTTCCCGGTTACAACACAAACACCTGAATCTATTTCAGATGAAACCAATTCCAATGTAAAAGTATTTCCAAATCCATTCGTTAATACTATACAAGTTGAACTTGGTGCTGAAATAAAAGGAAAGTACACCATCAATCTCATAGATGGTTCTGGAAAAATATTATTGTCAAAGAGTGGTGAGAAAATCAATTTAAGCAAGAGGGAATCTTTACAAGCTGCTCAATTATTATATGGTATCTATTTCCTGGAAATAATATCAAATGAAAGAAGATCAGTTCATAAGCTGAAAAAGATATTGTCTACTCAATATTAATTCTGATACACAAAAGAAAGAGGGATGGTTAAAATAACCATCCCTCTTTCTAATTTAATATCTATCCTAAAACCGTTTTTCTAAATAAACCGGCAACATTGCTCTCCATGTTGGCCAATCGTGCTTCCATTCATGTCCCCATATATCCAGTTCATGTGGTATACCTTTCCGGTGCAATAATTCAGAAAATTTACGTGAAGCCCCGGGGTCTTCATAATCCCCGCTGCCGGTTAGTATATGTATGTGTTTGCTTTTACGGATATTATTAAGAAACCATTCATCCTCCAGATTGGCTAAGTAATGCATAGGTGAATTAAAATATACCTGGTCATCATAAAACCCTTTTGTATATTCTGTAAGATCATATACCCCACTCATGGCAATCACTCCATCAATTAGGTCGGGCCGCTTCATAAAAAGATTAATACAATGCAAAGCCCCGAAAGATGCGCCACATGTAATAATGGGTGTAGCAGCAGAAGTATTTGTTTTTATAAACGGGATCACTTCATTAAATACATATTCATTAAACTGGTTTTGCCTTATAGCTTTATGTTCACCTGCAATTTCGTTATTAAGCCAGCTTTCATTATTAATACTGTTAATAGAAAATATTCTTACTTTGCCGCTGTTAATATATGGTGCCAGGGTATCCATTAGCTGGAAACGCTCATATTCCAGGAAATCAGCAGCAGCAGTTGGTACTAATAATAATGCAAAACCATAATCACCATAAGATACAATAGGCATTTCTTTTTGCAGCGCAGGACTGAACCAGCTTGATTGCTCTTTTTTCATAATGACTTAATTATTTGAATCAATTAATTTTAAAAATAGTTCCATTGAAGCTGGAGCTGGTCAGCTAATATCCTTACACATCCTGGTAATAAATTTCTAATCCCTGGATCATTCTGCTGTAACTGTTACGCGCACATGCTTACACGGTTGTCATTAAAACTCTTAATTTTTAAGAGATATGCGATACTACTTTCAAGTAAGATAGGAAAATATTATAAAATTATTAAAGCCGTTTCCTGCACAAATATTGCATTCGTTATCCGCTCCCGGAAAATTTGTATAAATTGATAGGTATCATAGTTGACCAGCAGTGTATATTGTCATTAACTGCGTTCATCTTATGCTTTCATTCTTTCCAGTTCTTTCTGCATCGTAAACATCTCATCACGTAAACGGGCAGCTTCCATAAAATCAAGATCACGTGCAGCCCTTTCCATTTCCCTCTTTACCCGTAAGATTGCTTTTTCAACCTGAGGGATAGTTTTATATTGTTCCTGGTCTTCTGCAGCTATTATTACCAGGTTTTCATCAACCTGCAAAGCATAAGGATTTGACGGATCGTATCCCCTCACGTCCAATACACTGCCCTGGGCGAAAACCTGTTCTTTAGTTTTAATAATTGTTGTTGGTGTTATACCATGTTTCATATTAAATTCAATTTGTTTCCCCCGGCGACGGCTGGTCTCATCAATCGTTTTTTGCATGCTTTCAGTTATTTTATCACCATAAAAAATCACAAGCCCATCCACATTCCTGGCAGCCCTTCCGGCGGTCTGTGTAAGGCTTCTTTCATTTCTTAAAAAACCTTCCTTATCTGCATCCATAATGGCAACAAGTGATACTTCCGGAAGATCAAGCCCTTCTCTTAAAAGGTTTACGCCTACCAATACATCTATTACGCCTAAACGCAATTCCCGTAATATTTCAATTCTGTCAAGTGTAGTTACTTCACTGTGAATATATTTTGATTTTATATTTATGCGATGCAGATATTTATCCATTTCTTCTGCCATGCGTTTGGTAAGTGTTGTAATTAAAACACGGTCACCCATTTTAATCCGCTTATCTATTTCGTCCAGCAGGTCATCGATCTGGTTCAATGTAGGCCTTATCTCAATTGGGGGGTCAATTAAACCGGTAGGACGTACTACCTGCTCTACTACAACACCCCCGCATTTTTCCAGTTCATAATCTCCGGGGGTGGCAGAAACATAAATAGTCTGGTGCGTTAAATTTTCAAATTCATGAAAATTCTGAGGGCGGTTATCCATTGCCGATGGTAAACGAAAACCATAATCTACCAATACCAGTTTACGGCTTCTGTCACCACCATACATTCCACTCACCTGTGGTATGGTCTGGTGGCTTTCATCAATGATCGTTAAAAAATCTTTTGAGAAATAATCAAGCAAACAGAACGGACGCGCACCCGGTTTTCTGCGGTCAAAGAAGCGTGAGTAATTTTCAATACCATTGCAGTATCCCAGTTCCCGGATCATTTCAAGATCATAATTCACACGCTCGCTTATACGCTGTGCTTCAATATATTTTCCGGAACTTTTAAAATATTCCACCTGTGCGGCACATTCATCCTGTATCTCGTGTATCACCTGGGTCAGCATATCTTTTGGTGCCAGGTAGAGGTTTGCAGGAAATATTGCTGCATTGTCAACTGTGCTGATACGTTTGCCTGTACTGAGTTCTAAAGTTTCAATACTTTCAATCTGGTCCCCAAAAAAGCTGATCCTGTATCCAAAGTCAACATAGGGAAGATTGATATCTATTGTATCGCCTTTAACCCGGAAAGTGCCCCGTGTAAAATCACCCTGGCTACGATGATATAAAGAATTTACAAGTGAATGTAAAAACCCCTGGCGGGATATCACTTCATTTTTCATAATCCGGATAATACCATTCTCATATTCTGTCGGGTTACCCATACCATAAATACAACTCACGCTGGCTACAACAATAATATCCCGTCTTCCACTTAGTAATTGTGCAGTTGCCTGCAGCCTGAGCTTATCCAGTTCTTCGTTTATACTCAGGTCTTTTTCAATGTACGTATTACTGGTAGGCATATACGCTTCCGGCTGGTAATAATCATAATAAGAAACAAAATAACCCACCGCATTATCAGGGAAAAACTGTTTAAACTCTCCATATAATTGTGCAACGAGTGTTTTATTATGTGTGAGTACCAGTGTAGGCCTTTGTACATTCTGGATAACATTGGCCATGGTAAAAGTTTTCCCACTGCCTGTCACACCTAATAATGTCTGGTGCATTTCTCCATTCAAAATACCGTCTGTAAGTTGTTGAATGGCCTGTGGCTGGTCACCTGCGGGTGAGTATGGTGAATGTAGACTAAATCCCATTTTAATTTTCTACCGCAAATTAAATACTTATCTGGTTTATTTTGATAGTGCCTGTGGTAAACGAATTTTATTATTTTTTGCAAAACTATTATTCCGGATAAACCAGGCAATAGTAAATGATGGTATAAAATCTGTAAATGGCAATACTTCTTCTATAAAATTAAAAACACTTCCCATTCTTCCGATCCGGCCGCCAAATGTTTTTAAAAATATTAGTGCAGATACAGGTGCCCATACCACATCAGAAATTTCAGCAAATGCCGGTATAGCAAAACTAGCATACCCAATAAGGTCCATAACTATGCAAAAAGCAATACTGGGATTGGGAAGTTTCAGGGGAATGTTCATGATTAAAATTTGATAATGTTAATCAAATAACATGCAAAGACCTCATTTTGACGAATTGTCAATCATAAATTTATTTAACAAAGAAGTTTATACAATAAGTTTACGATTCAGGTAAAGCGTATGGTTTGGTAAAATGGTATCATATTCCTCATGCATAAGCGGGGAAGTAACAATAAAATCTGCAGTGGCCCTGTCACATGCCAATAAAATATTCCATGCAACACTTACTCTTAATAAAGCTTTTACATCGCTGTCATGTGGCTGGGATTCCATTGGGTCCCAGAAAAAAATAAGTATGTCTACCTTACCTTCAGCAATCATGGCGCCTATTTGCTGGTCACCACCCAGGGGGCCGCTAAGCATTTTTTTTACCGGGCGGTCAAGGCTTTCTTCCAATAATAAACCGGTTGTTCCTGTGGCGATCAGGTCATGCCTGGCCAATGATGTTTTATTATAAAAAGCCCACTCAATGAGCTCTTTCTTTTTGTTGTCGTGGGCTACAAGAGCGATCCTTTTACGGTGACTTATTTTTCTTATCTGTTGCAATGAAGGGTTGTTTACTGTTAATACAGGAATTCAATAAAAGGTAATCTTTCTGTACATTAATTAAATACAACCTTTCATTCCCGTTTAAAGGGCTTTTACATCTCTGTTTTTTATAACGATGTTATTATAAAGGAAATAGAACGCAGTGTCACCTGAATTTTGATGAAGAACCAGGAAGAATATAAAAAGGGTAATTATCCATGTTTTAAAAGAACATATTCAAAACTGGGGTAACCTCTTTCACCGGCTTGTGTTAAAGACGTGAACCGTAGTTTATAAATATTGTTATCTGCATCTTTGATAATATAATAACGGTCTGAGCGGACTGATGGTGTGGATGAAGGTCCACCACCGGAACGCCAGTCAGAGCCAATACCGGTTTGACTTGTTACAAAACTTTGAGCAGCAATATCATTTTCATTAAAATCCATAAAAGATTTTGTAGCTGTAAGAACTTTAGCGATCTGCACATTTCGGTTTTGTAAAATAACGTCCTGAAAATTATAAGGCACTTCACCACTACCAAAATTGGTGACATTTGAGAAATAAGTCCACGCAATGTCCCATTTTTTTGCCTCGGGTTCCACATTTATCAAACCTGTTTCAAAGGAATAATATTTAAAAAAATACTTTTCATCTTTAGGAATTTCCAACGAAGCAAATGTAGTGGCGGCAATATCTGCATGTTCTAATAAATATCCTCCATTCGTGCTGCGTGTAATTCTTATTTTTTTCCAGCCTCTTAATGGGGAAGGTGTTCCTATGCCATTGCCACGGTTAATGATATATACTTTATTTTCGGATGGTGTAGCCGATACAGCTGCAATTGCAGTTCTCTCCATATTGCCATCAGGATAATCTATGTAGGCAAGTGAGTTTGTAGTAGGATTGGTCTGGCTGAATACAACTTCATTTGAAAATCCAATGGTGTCTGCTGCAGTAACAAGACTGAGATCATTTTTATCTATTTGTTTAGCCATCATTGCCGAAGATGAATTCAAGGTAACTCTCCATTCTGCCGAAGCTGCATAAAAACCAAGATCCCATTTGCTGCGTTGAATGGCTGTTTGATAGTTTGCACTTAAATCAATAAATACTTTATTGCCATAGGTAGATCCCCCGCCATTTATTGTAATGGATGCTCCTGCGGACACTATTTCAGAAAATTTTAATGTTAACTGGGACTGTGTGCCAATAGTAACAGGAGAAGCTGAAGATATTATTTTAAAAATGATCTGATCATCTGAATAAAATAACGCTCCTGCTGATTTAGTAAGTGTAAAGCTTGTTTCACTGCTGCCACTTAAAATGGTAACAATCATATTAGAACCTGCCACCCCTGGTGTAATGCTATAATCGGTTATGTATTCCACACCCTGTGTAGGAGTTAATGATAAAGTTACCGGGATGTCCCTGTCCGCTGGCCTTGATAATCTTAGTTTTACAGTAATATCATTTGTCGTTTCCGGCAAGCCTTGCTCATTAACTTCAAATTGAACCTGGTTATCAGGTAATGGCGCATCCCTTTTAGTACATGAAGCAGATAGCGCTATTATTAAAACCAGTATTAAATATTTGATCCCCTTCAATGCCATTTTTTCTGATTATGTTGAATGAATGATGTTATTTCTTTTCCCAATTAAATACAAGTTGTGTAAAACAGGAACGACCATTTCCTATTTGTAAAACAGATCCCGGTGAATGCACAGTTCCTATAGCACTATTATTAACCGTTGTAATATTAAACAGGTTACGAATTCCTGCATGTAGTGTTAGTGTTTTACCTAATTTTTTATTAACAGTAATATCGGCCCAATGATATCTGTTAGTTTCTGCAAGCTTTATTTCTTTTTGTGTTCCATTATTTATTTCAATGTAATAAGGAAGCCTTCCTGTAAACTTATAATAGATCCCTGCCTGCAATCCAGCTTTAGGAAAAGTAAATGAAACATTTGTATTTAATTCCCCCGACCATTTAAACTCAGGCAGGCTATTATTCGTTTCAGCGTAATCGTTATGCCTGCCTGTATGGGAAAACCCAAGAGAGGCATCCAGTTTTTTATAATTAATATGATTGATCAATGAAAGGCCACGTGTTTTATACCTTGAAATGTTTAGATACGTTGTGGTAGAAGTGATTGCGTTATCTGAAAATCCAATCATGTTGGTAATGTGATTATTAAATCCACTTAAAACAGATTTTAGTTTTGCTGATCTAAATTTTTCAGGAGAGAATGTAACGGAGGCTGTAAAACTATTGGAGTGTTCTGCCTGCAGATCAGGATTGCCAATAATAGTGTGGTTTGCATCAAAGAAATTATAATATAATTCCCTGATGGAAGGTGACCTGAAACCCTTTGCATAAGCAGCTCTTATGGCAAATGATGGGCTAACCTGGATCAATGTATTGATAGAAGGGATCAGTGGTGGTGCATTATAAACAGAGTTTTTTATAAACCTTACCCCGGGCCTGATCTGGATTTTAGCATTCGGTTTTATTTCCGATGTCAGGTAAAAGGCATAATCATTAATTTGCTGTATACCTTTTTTTATTCTTTCTCCTTCTCCTGATTCAATGTTAATATCCACCCCCGGTTGGAATGAAATAAACCGTAAAGGGTTGTAAACAATATCTGACCGGAAAGTAACACCCTCAAATGATGCCTGACTATGTAAGCCAGGTGCAGTAGCGAGTTTTACATCTCCTCCCGGATAAAAAAGGGTTGAATAAACCTGGCGTGTAAAATGGGTATGTGAAACCACTGCATTGGCCTTAATCTTTTTATTAAAATTGTATGAAGCATGCAGGTGCTGCATCAGCCTGATTGTAATATAATCCTGGTCAACAGCCGGTTGGCCACCGCCAGGTAAATTAGCAGGATTGGTAATTAATTCATCCAAACCTTCCAGGCGATAAAAAAGATGCAGATCATTTGTTTGATATCCTAACAATGCATTGGCAATGATTTGCCTTTTCCGGTGCCATGCGAGTTCTCTGCCTGTAACACTATCTTTCCATCCGTTAAAAAGATTTCTGCCAATGCCACCAGATCCATACCAGTTTTTGTAATTACCATTTATTCCTAAGTATTGATTATGAGATCCCTGATCAAATCCATATTCATTACCGGCTGACTCTTCATGCAATTTTGCATTTACAGAATACTTATGATGAGTTTTTTTCTTTGTAATGATATTGATTACACCTGCAAGCGCATCGGCACCATAAATAACTGACATCGGGCCTTCAACGATCTCAATTCTTTCAATTGTATTAATATCTACTTCGTTAATATTTACTTCATTTGAAATACCCTGTCTGCCAATGATGGGAACCCCATCAATTAATATTTTTACATATTGTCCGGTTAAACCAAGCATGTTGATGTTGGAACCCCCGGTAGCATTATCGTGAGAAAAACGAATATTTAACTGGGTTTTTAATACATCCTGCAATGTAGAAGGCGCAATCTTTTTAATCAGATCTGCAGAAATAACCTTTATCTGGTATACAGAATTTTTTATAGAACCCGGGTTATATTCACCTGTAACAACAACATCTCCAAGTTGAATTATATCTGAAGAATCTTTTTGTGCAAATAAATAATGGGTATAAAATAAAATCAGAAGTAACAGAATTTTTTTCCTCATAACATGTACAAATGTGAATGAATTGAAATGTACAATTGTATGGGTTTAGTAAAAAAATTGATATTAAGATTAAACTTACATTTTAATGACAGTGCCTTTATACTTACATAAGTATTGATTTGTATAACATAATTGAAATCGACTTGCCATCCGGCTGAATAAGCTTACCTTTGCGCCTCAAATTGAGCCTGTAGCCATCTCTGAAATTTAATGAAACACCAATGAACATTCGCAACATTGCAATTATTGCACACGTAGATCACGGAAAAACAACACTGGTAGACAAGATATTACATGCCACCAAAGTATTCAGGGATAACCAGGATGCGGGCGAGCTTATTATGGATAGTAATGACCTGGAAAGAGAAAGGGGTATTACTATCTTCAGTAAAAATGTTTCTGTTACTTATAAAGATGTTAAGATTAATGTAATTGATACCCCAGGTCACTCGGATTTTGGCGGAGAAGTAGAAAGAGTATTAAAAATGGCGGATGGCGTTTTGTTGCTGGTTGATGCATTTGAAGGTCCTATGCCTCAAACCCGTTTTGTTTTACAAAAAGCCCTTGCACTGGGCCTTCACCCAATTGTAGTTATCAATAAAGTAGACAAGCCAAATTGCCGGCCTGATGAAGTACATGATGCTGTATTTGAATTATTCTTTAACCTCGATGCTACAGAAGAACAATTGGATTTTCCTACAATATATGGAAGTAGTAAAAATGGATGGATGAATACAACACTCCAGGAAACGGATAATATTTTTCCATTACTGGATGCTATTTTACAATATGTGCCCGAGCCAGACGTAAATGAAGGCCATTCACAAATGCAGATCACTTCATTGGATTATTCTTCATTCCTGGGCAGAATTGCTGTAGGTAAAGTAGCACGTGGAAGCATAAAAGAAAATCAGCAAATAGCCTTGTTACAGGCAGATGGCACTAATAAAAGAATGAAGATAAAAGAGCTATATATTTTTGAAGGCATGGGCAAAAAGAAAGTAGCTGAAGTTTTCGCAGGAGATATTTGTGCAGTGGTTGGATTGGAAAATTTTAATATAGGTGATACTATTGCAGACATTGAAAATCCTGAAGCTTTGCCCGTTATCAGTGTTGATGAACCAACAATGAGTATGCTATTTGGAATCAATAACTCCCCATTTTTTGGTAAGGAAGGGAAGTTCGTAACAAGCCGTCATTTGCGGGACCGCTTAATGAAAGAAACTGAAAAAAATCTTGCGCTTAGAGTGGAAGACAGCGACAATGCTGATAGTTTTAATGTATTTGGGCGTGGCATTTTACACCTGGGCATTTTGATAGAAACCATGCGCAGGGAAGGCTTTGAGCTTACAATTGGTCAGCCACAGGTTCTCGTAAAACATATTGATGGGGTAAAGCATGAGCCCTACGAAGTACTGGTTGTAGATGTTCCGGGTGAATATAGCGGTAAGGTAATAGATCTTGTTACACAAAGAAAAGGCGAAATGCTTGTTATGGAAACCAAAGGTGAAATGCAGCACCTGGAATTTGATATACCTTCAAGAGGCCTGATTGGCTTAAGAAGCAATATGCTTACAAACACAGCAGGTGAAGCTGTTATGGCACACCGCTTTAGTGAATATAAACCATGGAAGGGCCCGATACCCGGAAGAAGCAATGGTGTATTGCTTTCTAAAACAACTGAAAAAACAACCGGCTATTCAATTGACAAATTGCAGGACAGAGGAAGGTTTTTTGTTGATCCGGGAGAAGAAGTTTATACAGGACAGGTAATTGCTGAACATATTAAGCCAGGAGATCTTGTAGTTAATGCTACTGAGCCTAAAAAGCTCACAAACCACCGGGCTAGCGGATCGGATGATGCTTCCAAGGCAGCACCAAAAATTTTGATGTCACTTGAAGAATGTATGGAGTATATACAGCAGGATGAATGTATTGAAGTGACACCAAAAAGCATCAGGCTTCGCAAAACGATATTGAATGAAGATGACCGTAAGAAAGTATCTAAATCAATGGCATCACAGGCGGTTGCATAATTATTAATAAACGTTGATTAAAATATTACGGATCCTCTTTTTAAAAGAGGATCTTTTTTGAAATGATCAGTTCCTATTCTTTAAATCGATTACTTATTTTTGCAGTATGAAAAAATGGTTGTTTTTTATCCCCTTTTTCTTATTGTTTTTGTTTATAAATATCGATGCGGATGCACAATGCGCAATGTGTACTAAAACAGCGCAACAGCTGGGAGAGAAACCCGCCCTTGGCCTCAACCAAGGTATCATTTATTTAATGCTTGCACCTTTTGCAATAGTAGGGTTTATTGGATATCGCTGGTGGAAAAATAATAAATCAGCGTAGAAGTTTATTTGGATGCTGGCTTTAGTTTAACATCTTCGGTTATGCGTCCGTGTTATTATAGAGCGTTTCAACAATCTTTTCAAAATGTGGCTGATAATAAAAATCATGCGCCCCTGGCCCTTCCGGTATTACATTAGGTGCATCAAAATATATTTCAAGGATCCGGTTTACTTTTAAACCTTCCGCTATAGAAAAAGCGAACGATTGATTGCCAATAAAAAACTTGCATCCATTAATAATTGCTGCCGTTTCCAGGAAATTAGTTACAGCCAGGTATTCAAGCCCAGGGATTTCTTTTTTTAAGTCTTCATATTCTATTGGTAAACCCAGGAAAATAATTTTAGAAAATTTTTTTAAAAACCCATAGCTGATGGTGGGGTTTCTGTACCTGTGGCTGCGGGCGATAACAATATAATCCCGCATCCCCTCATTTTTTGGTGCTACCAGCCAGGGTTTGCTAGTATCGGCATAAATACCAAAAACATAAAAATACCATCGTATAATATTTCCTTTATTTATATGAAAGGTTTGATTACGAAACCGGTCCAGGTCATAATCTATTTGCTGTGCATTGAAAATATCACATACCTCTATTTGTGGCTGATATAATAATAAAGGTTTTAACATTTCAATCATATTGCTGGTTAGCATCACATTTCCAAGTGGATGATAAAATGGATATTCTACTTCCTGATCCGGATTCAGATAGATGTGTGCAGTTCCATTTTTTGACAAAGCAAAAACAGCGGGTAAAGAATAAATAATATCACCGCTATTGCCACTATGTTTATAATAAGTTACTTTTTTAAATTGATGATCAAGATTTACATGTTCAAGTCTTTGTGTTTTCTGTAAAAATTTCTCAACATATAAAGCATGTTTATAGTGCTTGTATGCTTTTCGGTCTGTTAGTTTCAGATATATTTTTTGAAGCC
>Ga0136634_10000512_pt1 | contig 17090 bp, 18 predicted proteins | sample AntDrymUQ8332106_2_FD_104654 | JGI IMG/M metagenome (GOLD analysis project Ga0136634, IMG submission 104654) | Polar desert sand microbial communities from Dry Valleys, Antarctica - metaG UQ833 (21.06) | ecosystem: Environmental > Terrestrial > Soil > Desert | place: Antarctica: Dry Valley... | reverse complement strand
GGCAGCACGCCAGCTTTGATCGAGGGCATCCGCTCTGAAAACGTCACGGGATTGCAGGATCGGTCCGTTCTCAATCCCGCTTCGCTTTCCATCGATCCAAGCTGGGCGATCCGCATGAGCCGCAACACCGGCCGCAACGCGCTTCAGGCTTGGTTCGACTACAGCAAAGCACAGGTGGCGCCGGGCACACGGCTAGGGGTGCAAATGGCGCTCTTTGGTCTGGGCACCTATGTGCTCGGCGTCGCCAATCAGACATCGACATTGGCCCGAAACAGCGCCACACCGGGATGGTTGGAGGGAGGCGGCTGGCGCACGGTCACGGCGGATTTGATGTATGCAAGCGGCGTTGCGCTGGAGGGAACGCAAGCCGTAAGCGGCCTGCTTGCGCAGAGAATGTCGCTCATGGGGCTTGACACACCTGCCCTGAACGCCTTGCCCGGTGGGCGACGCGCCATAGCAACGGCGGCGAGCGGAGGCGGGCCGTTGCAGGCGGCCTATAATTTCCATTTGCGCGCGTTCGGCGTCTTCAATCTTCTGGCTGCCATCGACGAGTTCGGCAAAGGCGATGCCTTTAGAGGCACCGCGTACACTTTGGCCGGAAGCGGCACGCTGACCGCGCTGTCCTCAAGGCAGATCGCGCAAGGCACGCTGGCGTTGCTGGGAGCGCCCGCGGCGGGAGCGCCGCTGCTTGCAGCCAGGATTGCCTTTTTTGCCAATGCGGTGACATGGGTCGCCACACTCGCCCTCGTCGGTAAAGGTCTGCACGATCAAGCAGCACGCGCCGCCCATACCGAGCCGTTCCAGCAAGCCTATCTCGAGCAGGCCGGGTTGCGGCCCGAGATCGCTCAGGCGCTATCCGACAACGATAATTCGGGAAGGAGCCCCGGCCTGGGGCTTCAGGCGCTCTCGGATTATCTCAATCTCGCGCCTGGCGAGCTGCTCGAATGGATGAACCAGCAAGACCCCTATACGGTGGACGCCTTCGTCGATTTTCTTATCCATCCCATGCAGCCCGATGCTAACGGACAATTTCCGGTTACGGTGGATTGGCCGCCCCATGCCATCTCGCTGCAAAGAATTGTGGAGCTTGCCGCCTCTAGCGAGATCCCTTTGCCCGACCATCGCCGCCAAGGCGGGCCGTAGCATCCAAGGCAAGCCCATAGAGGAACGCTCCCTGGAGCGTCCCTCTATTGAGCAACTGAGCAAGGAGGCATGCGCTCCTCATCCGAAGGCGGCGTTTTAGCGGCAACCATTTCGCGTCTGCATTCGTTTACGCGCGGACGGCCCTCAACCCGAAGGCCGTGCCAAGCGTTCGCAAACGCCTCACGCTGGAGACTGAAATGGCTCAACACGCACGCCCCCTTGCCGTGGTAACGGGCGCGTCCTCGGGCATCGGTTACGAACTGGCCAAATGCTGCGCCGAAAACGGCTACGATCTGCTTATCGCCGCGGACCAGCCCGAAATTGCCTCGGCGGCAACCGCATTGCGCGGGCTCGGCGCGCAGGTGGAGACGGTCCAGGCCGACCTCGCCACCATGGAAGGCGTCGACCAGCTCTATGCAAAAGCCAAGGCCCTTAACCGGCCTGTCGCGGCCCTCTTGGCTAATGCCGGCCACGGTCTTGGAAAAGGCTTTCTCGATCAGGATTTCCAAGAGGTGCGGCATGTCATCGACACCAACATTACAGGCACCGTGTACCTCATCCAGAAAATCGGCCGCGATATGCGTGCTTTAGGCCAGGGCCGTATCTTGATCACCGGCTCCATCGCGGGCTATACCCCCGGCACTTACCAGGCTGTCTATAACGGCACCAAGGCGTTTGTGAATTCGTTCTCCTTCGCGCTGCGGGCCGAACTCAAGGACACGGACATCACGGTGACTTGCCTCATGCCGGGCGCGACCGAAACCGAGTTCTTCGAGCGCGCCGACATGCTCGACACCAGCGTTGGACAAGGCGAAAAGGACGATCCCGCCGATGTGGCGAAAACCGGGTTCCAAGCCATGCTGCGCGGCGATGGCGATATCGTGAGCGGCTGGAAGAATAAAATTCAGACCTCGATCGCTTCCGTCACCCCTTCCTCGGTGTTGGCCGCGCAGCATCGCGGCATGGCCGAGCCCGGTTCAGGCAAGGACAAAAACGAGCGTTGAAAACAGGCGCCGAACTCGGCTGGGGCCTTCCACCGGCTGCCACGCAGCCGCTAGCAGAAGAACCGGCCGAGCTGGCGCTCATCAGCTGCCCGAGCGGGTATAGATGATAATAGAAAGGTAGGTCATCGGCAGCTTCAGGAGCACTTCCGGCCCATGCAGAGCGGCCGAGTCGAACAAAATCGAGTCGCCCGGGCACAAACGATAGGTCTGCTCGCCGTGGCGGTAGACCACCTCGCCGGTGAGCATGTAGATGAATTCGGTTCCCGCATGCTGGAAGCCGGTATAGGCCGCCCCGCCCTCGCGAAGCGTGATCAGGTAAGGCTCGACGATGACGTCGCCGCCCAGCGCATGGCCGAGCAGCTGATAGACGTGCCCGATCTTGGTTCCCCGCCTTTCGATGGCGACGCCTTGTCCCGCTTTGACAAAGGAACAGTCGCGATTCTCGTCGAAGGCGGCGAACAGCGTGGTCAGCGGAGCGCCGAGCGCCCCGGCAATCGACTGCAGCGTGGCGAGCGAGGGAGAAATCTGCCCGTTCTCGATTTTCGAGAGCATGCCCGTGGAGATGCTTGCGGCGGCGGCGAGATCGGACACGGAGAGATCGAGCTGACGGCGAAGGCGGCGTATTTGCCGGCCCAATGCCCGCTCAAGCGCGCGGTGGGTTTCCGCCGGCGCGCCCGACCCTGTCGCGAGTTGGTCCCCTGGCGCTTGGGCAATCTGATGGGCGGGTTTTCGCAAACGCCTAACCTTTTGCAATTTCGCTGGCCCCGATGTCTTTGGCCTGCGCGCCAGGTCTTTATACATGCCGGCGAAAGCGCACGCATTCACAAAGGCTAAGGCAAACCGGCGGAGGAGCCGGTTTACGCGCATGCGAGGAGGCGCTCGCCCGCGCTTACCGCAGAATTACTGCCATGATGATGAACAAAGTGGTGTCAAAGCCACAGATCAAACGCCGCCACCAGCCGATGTCTTGATGAAGCGCTTGTGACACTTGTCACAGGCGTCATCGGATTGTCATTGTCACGGTCTAGTTGATCGCGGATAATCTGACTGCAGACCGTGAGATGCGTATGTTCGGACCGCTTTTGGCGATTGGCGCCGCTACCGGTGTGACCCTCGCCGTCTTGCTGATCTGGACGCGACTTGATCCCAAGCTGCGGTTTTGGCCGCCGCCTCGCACCTGGAGCTGGCAGAGCATTCTTTTTTGGACCCTCTTCCGCACCCTCAACGTGGCAGCATTCGCTCTTGCGGCTCTCGATTGGCAGCCTTGGCGGGGTGTTTCGCCCGACAGATTGCTCGGCGTGGGAGTCGCCATTGCCGGAGTCACGCTTTACAGCATGGCTTGTTATGCGCTCGGCCGCGGCAATCTTTATTGCGGCAAGGACGGACTGGTCACCAACGGCATGTATCGCTGGACGCGCAACCCACAATACGCAATGGCAATTCCTGCCTATCTGGGCCTTGCCTTGGCCTCGCACAGTATTTGGGCGTTCGCGTTGGCGCTTTTGCTTGCGCTCACCTTCGTTCTGATGGCCATTGCGGAAGAGCCTTGGCTCGAGGCCGCTTACGGCGAGCACTACCTTGCCTATTCGCGGCAAGTGGCGCGTTTTTATCACTGGCGTCACGGCGTGGCGGTGCTCAAGCTCGAGCTTACCCGTCTTGAGCGCGCCTTGAAGGAGGCACGGCCATGAACGGCCCAGCGCAAACGGCTCCCTCAGCCTCATCCCTCGCCCGTCGATTGTCACATGTCTGATACAAGATTCAGTTCTTCTCGGGCCAGCAAGCAACGGGATGCAGGAATGCACGCCGCTAACGCCCAGAAAGAAACTGTGCCGGACCGCGAGCCATCCGCGGCCAAATACCGGGCTCTTTTCGTTTCCGATCTACATCTCGGCACGCGGTCGTCTCAGGCGGAGGCTTTTCTCGATTTCCTCCGGCATCATGAGGCCGATGTCCTCTATCTCGTCGGCGACATTATCGATTTCTGGCGCGTCAAGCGCGGCCCCGTTTGGCTGCAATCGCATAATGACGTGCTGCAGAAGCTCCTCCGCAAAGTACGCAAGGGCACGCGCATCGTTTTTATCCCCGGCAACCACGACGAAGCGTTGCGCGATTATTGCGGCATGTGGTTCGGCGGCATTGAGATTCACCACGACATCATTCACACCGCAGCGGATGGCCGGCGGTATCTCGTGATGCATGGCGATGAATTCGATGTGGTGGTCCGCTATGCGAAATGGCTGGCTTTCCTGGGCGACCGCTCCTATGAATTCGCGCTCTGGTGCAATTATCCACTGAACTGGGTTCGCCGGCGCTTTGGCTTTGGCTATTGGTCGCTATCGTCCTATCTCAAGCTCAGGGTCAAAACGGCTGTCAATTTCATCGGTGAGTTCGAGCATGCCCTGGCCGAGGAAGCCAAACGCCGCGACGTGCAGGGTGTGATTTGCGGCCATATCCATCATGCCGCCGACCGGCCGATTGCCGGCGTCCGCTATTTGAATTGCGGCGATTGGGTCGAGAGCTGCACCGCGCTTGCGGAGGACGAAAACGGCCAGATTCACCTAATCCGCTGGCATGACGCGATGGCCGCCCGGGCGAGAGCGCCGTCCCTTCCCGCCTACCCTGCTCCAGCGATTCTCGCCGAGCGCGGGCCTTTGGTGGAAGATGGCGCGATCGCCTTCGATCAGCCACAGCCAGGCTGGGCAAAATTGGCTATCACGCCCGGTCCGCGCTCAGCAGCGCCGCTCGGGGCCGGTGCGACGCCGTCCTCTTCATTGTGGAGGGAAAACGAGCAAGCACCAAATGGGAGATTGGATTGAGAGTAGCGGAAGACGTGTCGCCGCAAAAAAGTGGCGCCCTAATCGGTGCGGCGGTGTGCCGGAACCGGTTGATGTCGAAGGAAGGCCTGCGCGAGCGCGCATTCACCCTGGCATTTTCGAGCCTGGTCTACCCGCAGATCTGGGAAGATCCGGTCGTGGATCTTGAGGCTCTGGCGCTTACCAGCGACAGCCGCGTCATCACGATCGCATCCGGCGGCTGCAACGTTCTGAGCTATCTCACCGCACAGCCTGAGCATATTACCGCAGTCGACATCAACGCGGCTCACATCGCGCTCATCAAGTTAAAACTGGCGGCCGCACGCCACCTGCCCGATTACGAGACGTTCTTCCGCTTCTTCGGCGCGGCCGACACGGCGACCAATGTGGCGGCTTTTCAGCAATACATTCTCCCGCATCTCGATCCCGCCACCGCCAGCTATTGGCAGGCACGCCACGGCATTCGCCGCCGCCGCCGCATCCGGCGTTTCACGCGCAATTTCTACCGCTGCGGTCTGCTTGGCGGCTTTATCGGCGCGAGCCATCTCGTGGCCCGCTTGCACGGGACGAATCCGCGCGTTCTGCTGAAAGCCCGGACGATGGAGGAACAGCGCAGCATCTTCGAGCGCGAACTGGCGCCGCTTTTCAGCCGGCCGGCGGTGCGCTGGCTGGTTAACCGGCCGGCATCGCTTTATGGGCTCGGCATTCCCCCGGCGCAGTACAAAGCGCTGGCCGGCGGACGCGACGGCGGCATGGCCGAAGTTCTGCGTCAGCGGCTCGAACGTCTCGCCTGCGGTTTCCCGCTTGCGGACAACTATTTCGCCTGGCAGGCGTTTGGCCGGCGTTACGCGCCGCAAGGGCGCGGACCGCTCCCGCCGTATCTCGAGCGCGCCAATTTCGCGAGGGTGCGCGCGCATTCCGAGCGCGTCGGCGTGCATCATGCCTCGCTTACCGATCATCTGGCTAGCCTGCCGGCAGCCAGCATGGACCGTTATATCCTGCTGGACGCCCAGGACTGGATGAGCGATCAAGTCCTCACCGGATTGTGGAGCGAGATCACGCGCACGGCACGCCCCGGAGCGCGGGTTATCTTCCGCACTGCCGCCGAGCCCAGTCTTTTGCCGGGTCGCCTGCCGGATGATATCCTCTCACGCTGGACTTATGCGGCCGAGCTCTCGCGCGCACTGACACTGAAGGACCGCTCGGCGATTTATGGCGGCTTTCATCTCTACATCCTCGACGCGTAGAGCGCATGGACGGTCCGGCGCGCCTTGCCGCGGAAAAGATGGACGGCATTTACCGCCGGCAGCGCTTTATCTATGACGCCACCCGCCGTTATTACCTGCTCGGCCGAAACCGGATGCTCGCCAATCTGGACGTGCCGGAAAGCGGTACTGTGCTGGAAATCGGCTGCGGCACGGCGCGCAATCTCATCCGCGCTGCGCGCTGCTACCCTTCCGCACGGCTCTACGGCCTGGATGTGTCGGAGGCGATGCTGCGCACGGCGCGGGTCAGCGTCGCGAGCGTGCAACTGCACGAGCGCGTCCATTTGGCGGCGGGCGATGCGACTGCCTTCTCGGCGCAAGCGCTGTTCGGCGTCGGACAGTTCGACCGCGTGTTCATCTCCTACGCGCTGTCGATGATTCCGCCATGGCGCGCCGTCATGGAGCAGGCGGCGCATTGCGTTGCGCCTGCGGGCTCGCTGCATGTGGTCGATTTCGGCGACTTCGCCGCCCTGCCCGGCTGGCTGCGCCGCGCGCAATTGTCGTGGCTGCAACGCTTTTCCGTTACGCCGATTCCGCACCTAGACAGCGAACTTGACGCCATTGCCGAGGGGCTCGGCTTTACATCCACAACAGCGCGCCTTTACGGCGGCTATGCCATCGAAGCTTGCCTGAAGCGCCACTAGTCTGCTCAGGAAAACAACGCTATCGCGGGCCTCGCCATCATGAGCCAGAAAATGCCGAGCACAGCAGTCAAGGCCGGCAAACCGCACGCGAACCAGGCCCAAAACAGCCGGTGATAGCGGGGCGGCAAAGGCGCGCCGCTATCATCGGTTACGCTATGCCCCGCAGCGATGAGCCGAGACAAGACCGCCGCGCCGATCATCCCCGTCGCTCCCGTTACCAGGATTCGCACGCGTCCCCCAGCAATCACATTGCAGTTCGCGTAAAGCTGATGTGCTTCTCGCCTTTTGCGAACACGCAGTGTCCGCAGCGTCAAGCGTTTTCACAATCGAGGAAGGTAAATCCGGCAGCTTCGCGCGGAGTTGCGCTTAGTCAGCCCGCATGTCCTGCGGCCGAGGGGTAAGGGACGCCATCATCATGCGCTCCAGCGACGTTTTGCTGAAGGGCTTCAAAATGCGCAGGCTGTCGCGGCACCAGTCCGGCCCCATATCGGCTAGCCCTGTCGTGAACAGAAAAGGGACCTCACGCGACAACAATTGCTGCGCGACCGGGTAAGAGGTCTCGCCGTCAAGATGGATGTCCAGCAGCGCTATATCGAAAGCAGCATTGTCCGTGAGATCAAGTGCCTGGCCAAGATTGGTGGCATGCCCCACGACCTCACAGCCCAGATAAGCCACCATATCGCTCAGCGCCAGAACGGAAAGATATTCATCCTCCACGATGATAACGGTTTTGCCGCATAGAATTTCGTTCATGACGCAAATTTACATCCGGGTCGTCAGCATCGCGCTCGGTCACTCGGCTGTCGCGGGTATCACCGGCCGGCCGTGTTTCCTGGTATCGCTCTACGAAAGGCGCTTTTCTATTAACGCACGCCCTGTGGTTGAGTTCCAAACGTTTAGCCACATTTGTGCCCGTGACACACAAGGCGCTAAGGCTATCGCGCAATACGGCGGCAATGATCGAGCGCGGCTTCGATCAGATTGTCGCTCGCTTCGGGCGTGCGGAAGGCGGAGTGCGCGGAAAGGGTGACGTTGGGCAATGTGGTCAGGGGATGGCCGGGCGGAAGCGGCTCGACCGTGAAGACATCGAGACCGGCATGGCCGATTCGGCCCGATTGCAGCGCCTCGATCATCGCCACCTCGTCCACGAGAGCGCCTCTTGCCGTGTTCACCAGGATGACGCCGGGCCGCATTTTTGCAATGCGTTCCCGGGAGAGGAAGCCGCGTGTCTCGTCCGCCAGAAGCAGGTGCAACGAGACGACATGGCTTTGCGCCAACAGAGTATCCGGATCGCTGAATTCCACTCCGGCATGGCTTTTCGGCGTGCGGTTCCAGGCGATGACACGCATTCCCATGCCGTCCGCCATGCGCGCGACTTGCGCCGCGATGCCGCCAAAGCCGATCAGGCCCAGCGTCTTACCGCCAAGCTGGACACCCTCGGTGCGCAGCCAATGGCCTGACCGCATGGCGCGGTCCATGCCTGCAAGCCCCTTGGCGGCCGCCCACATCAAGCCGATGGCGCATTCGGCGACGGCGATATCGCCATATCCTTTGATGATATGCACGGCGATGCCGAGTTCAGCCAGCGCGTCGGGGTCCATGTAGCTGCGCGCGCCAGTGCCGAGAAACACCACATGTTTAAGGCCGTGGCAAAGCCGGGCGATATCGGTGGGCAGGGCCGTATGGTCGATGATGGCGATCTCCGCGCTGCTGAGCAGCGAAGGCAGCGCTTCGGGCCGGATACCCGGATCGCGATTGATGAGGATGGGCGGGTCGGCGGGCTGGAGCAGGCGCTCCATGATCGCGGCCAGCGTATCACTGGCATCGACGAATACCGCTTTCATGAGTGAACCGCGTTGGAGCACCGCATCCGCGACCTCATCGACCAGCGCTGACGGCGGCTGTCGGCGCATCCACCTTCCGACATTGGGTTATCGAGACGTCCGCCCTCCCCGCTCAGCGTCAACGTCCCCACGCGGCGCAGGCAGCCGCTTGAGAAAATAACAACCACGAAAGGTGGCACTCCCTAGGGGAATTGAACCCCTGTTTCCAGATTGAAAATCTGGCGTCCTAACCATTAGACGAAGGGAGCTTCGCTTAGTCTCGTTTCATATAAAAATATTTTGCCGGGGAGACAAGCCCGATCAGCGCCGGCTCGGCGAAATCAGCGGGGTTGGCGCGTGGGGTCGGCCGCATCCTCGATCATCACCTCGACGCGGTCCCGCCCGCCCCAACTGTCGCGCTGCAAGCGGCCGGCTATGTGCAAGGGACGGTCGGCGCCGCCGAGCAGAGCTTCGCCGAGCGGGGTGCCGACGGCGCGGAACGCGATGGCGCCGATGGTCGCGCCGCCGCCCGATTTCAGCGAGCAGCGGATATGCGCCTCGCCCGCCAGCTTGGCGAAATTCACCCGGTGCGCCGGGAACACGAAACGCGGCGCGGGGTTGCCGGCGCCGTAAGGTCCGGCCTTTTCCAGGAGATCGGCAAATTCGGCGCTTGCTGCTTCGGGCGTGAGCGCTCCGTCGATGGAGAGCGCGGCAACGTCGCGAGCCGCAGCAACGCTTTCGGAAAGCTCGGCATGGAAGAAGTCTTCCAACGCCTGCAGCCCACTCCGGTCGATGGTCAGTCCCGCCGCCATGGCGTGGCCGCCGCCCTTCTTGGCAAGGCCCTTCTCCAGCGCGGCCCGCACCGCGCGGCCAATATCGGCTCCGGCGATGGAACGGCCCGATCCGGTGCCGGTCGCCGCCTCCTCGTCCCATGCCATGACGAAGGACGGGCGCCGGAACCGCTCCGTGAGCCGGCTCGCGACCAAGCCCACCAGCCCCTTATGCCAGCTCGTAGAACCGACGATGAGCAGGGGCAGTTCCGGATTGGCCGCCAGCTTCTCCGCGGCCAGCGCCATCGCTTCCTCGCAGCAGCGCAGCTCCATATCCTGGCGCTCGCGATTGAGCCTGTTCAGCGTCACGGCGATTTGCGCGGCCTCGGCCTCGTCATCGCTGGCGAGAAGGCGCGAGCCCAGCGCGGCATCGCCGATGCGTCCGCCGGCATTGATGCGCGGTCCAAGCAGGAAGCCGAGATGATAGGGCGTCGGCGCGGCATTGAGCCCGGCGACATCGGCGAGCGCTTTGAGGCCCGGATTGCGCCGGCGGTGCATCACTTTCAGCCCTTGCGCGACGAAAGCGCGGTTGACGCCGCTGAGCGGCACCACGTCGCACACCGTCGCCAGCGCCACGAGATCGAGCCAGCCGAGCAGGTCCGGCTCCGGATGGCCATTGCCGTACCAGCCCGCCGTGCGCAGATAGCGGGTGATGGCGATGAGGAAGAGGAACGTCACGCCGGCCGCCGCCAGATGGCCTTGCCCAGACAGATCGTCCTGCCGGTTCGGATTGATGACCGCGACAGCCTCGGGCAGGTCTTCGCCCATGCCGTGATGATCGACGACGACGACCTCCGCGCCCAGTTTTGCCGCAAGCGCCAACGGCCCATGGCTGGTGCCGCCGCAATCCACGGTAATGATGAGCCGCGCGCCTTGCGCCACCAAGGTTTCGATCGCGGCGTCGTTCGGGCCGTAGCCCTCGAAAATGCGGTCGGGGATGTAGATTACGCCCTCACGTCCATGCGCGCGCAAATAGCGCTGCATCAGCGCCGCCGAGCAGGCTCCGTCGACGTCGTAATCGCCGAAAATCGCGATCGGCTCGCCTTTGCGGATGGCGCTGGCGATGCGCGCCGCGCCGGTGTCCATGTCCTGCAGCAGCGAGGGATCGGGCAGCAGCGCCTTCAGCGTCGGGCTCATCAGATTCGCAACCGTTTCGAGCGTCGCGCCGCGTGCGGTCAGAATGCGCCCAAGCAGGTCCGGCAATTCGTGGCGCTGGCAGATCGCCGCGCTGAGCCGGGCGTCTTCCGGGTTCATGCGCTCGCGCCAGCGCAGCCCCTTGACCGAGCGCGTCACGCCGAGGAAGGCGCTTGCCTCCGCGCGATCGAACCGAAGCTTGAACGCCGCATCCATGAAACCGCCCCGCTAAGCCACATCACCTTAGGCATTAAATCGATTCGGCGGCAAATCTCGGCACATTACGTAGATTTGCCGGCGGACTTGCCGCGCCGGTCAAACAGCGGCAATCGCCTCGCCGGAGCCGCGCCCGCGAGGGTTTCCGGTCGTCTCGTCTCGCGCCACGAGGAACGCATTATTTGTTTGGCGTCCCAAAGAGGGACGGATTTTTACTTGGCGTCCCAAAGAGGGACGGATTTTTACTTGGCGTCCCAAAGAGGGACGCATGGCGGCCGTTCGGCCTGGTATTTTGTAGGAGGTGGCCTCTCGGCCGCCCGATGCGCGGTAATATTTTGGCTTCCGTGCGCCTCTTCCCGTAGTCATCGTTTCATCCGGCGGTCTCATGCCGGATGCCCGCGCGCCCTGCCGCTTTCCAGCGAAGCCGGGGGGACGCCCACAAACCCCTGAGTGCGGGTCCGTTACACCCACCGTGAGGCTGGCTTCCGTTTCCAGCCGGGGGAACCGGCCTCCTTCCTTCGGCCACGCCCTCACGGAATTCCTCAGGCACCGCTTCCCCTCCACGGAACGAGACGGTCTGCAGCCCCGCGCCCCTCAGGAGAGGAATGCCGGAGAGTATACGGGGGGCGGGGAGGGGGGGATAAGTTTTGGCGGGGATATTGGGGGATGGTTAGCGCGGGTAATGCGAGCTGTGAGTAATGCCGCTACGGAGAGGGGCGGTCCGAGTTGCGGTGTGAAGAGAGATAGTCCGCCGGTCTCAGCTCGGCTTCTGGCCATAACCGGCCATCAATCCACGAGCACGCTCTGGCCTCTGCACCTAAGCCGAATTCCCCTTGCCAATGGACAATCTTCCTGAACCATGACGCAGCCGTGCAATGATGAACAATGTCGAGCTGGCGGTAAGCCTGATAGCGTAAGACTGAAGCATAGTGAAAAACGCCTACGCAGGATAAAGCATAGCGAAATTCATTTACTGCATTATCATTTTGTCCCCAAGGGAGACAGCTCGTGACAGAATACCCGCGCTATCCCAACCCGCAAATAGCTGAGGCTCTGTGCGAAATCCATTACAAGCTTGCACCTCAGATGCCATGGAAAGCTACCGCGCCCGGTGCCCTGTTCAAGAAACTGCAACCCGACTATCCCGAATTCGAGCCGGTCACAGAACAAGGGATCGCAATTGTTGTAGGCCCCGATGGGATTCCGCAGCAACAGCTTACTCCATCACGAGTTCGGTTTTCTTTAAAACATCGCAGCGAGCCGTTTCTGATACAGATATCGGATCAGATCCTATCCATCAACGTCTTGCCACCCTATCCAGGCTGGCAGGCTTTCAAAGCGGAGCTTGAGAGACGCTGGCCCGATTTTATGGAGACGGTGACGCCCCACGTTATTTCACGGATCGGGCTTCGTTACATAAATCGTATCGCCCGACGGTCAGCCGACGAGAGCCCAAACAGTTGGCTTAGAAGTAACGATTACATCGCGGAAACGGCCCTCCGCTCCGGCCCAGGTTTCCTCGGCCGCACGGAGTGTCGAATCGACGGGCAGAATAGGTTGCTGGTGACAATCGCCCATGACCGTCACACCACGGGTGGTGCTCTACACGGTGCCTTGGTGCTCGACATCGATCGGATCGTCGAGCGGGAGATAGCGGCCGATTGGGCGGCGGTTGAAGCCGAAATGTGGAGACTTCACGATGATGTTTGGAAGGTATTTAGCTCCGCTAAAGGCGACAATCTCGAAAACCTCTTAAGAGGTGAAGGCCATGCTTGATGGATGGATACTTTCAAGAGGATCGCAAGACTACCTGCGACCTGTCCCCCGGCCGGCAGAGGTAACCGTTGGCAGCAGTTCGGTCAGCAGCACAACTGGACGGCGCATCGGACTTACCCTGGGTAGGGGCAGCGGAGAGAACAGCGTCGGTTCGGAATTGATCAGCATCACCGAGGCTCCTCTCAAGCAGCCCCAGCTTTTCGCGTTGCTAGAAAACTGGAACCAGGAATACGGCGACCGAGCCGACTCCGACCTCAGCACACAAATAGCCGATCTTGAGCAAAGCCCCATCACCTTCAGGCAAATGTGAAGATATTTTTAGATACGAAACCACTATGGACCGCCGTCCACCCGGGAGGGGGCCCCGAGGCATCAGCTCTGCGGAGCGCCTTACAACGACGGCAGCTCACGGGTGACGAGATTGCGGTAGCCGAAATCTGTGATTATGAGGCGCGTCGAGAGTTACTTCGTCGACGAGCAACAAGGCAGTTGCAGAACTTGGAAGCGTTCATCCAGGCAAGCCTTTACTATCCCCTTGAAACGAAGGTAATGCGAGAAGCCGCCGCGCTTTGGGCGCAAATTCGAGCTCAGGGCAGGCCCACTGCGCCCGATGACGCTCTTGATGGCGATGTAATTTTGGCTGCTCAGGTCAGCCGCATCAGCGATCACCTTGTGGTAACGAGTAATGTTAAGCATCTGGCCAGCCTCTGCAACACTATCGAAATCACTCATTTCATTCAGGCCTCCTGACGCAAACAGAGAACCGCCGCTTTTCGCCGCATTCCCTAACTGATCGGCCAAGACGATTGGTCTGCATCGGGTCACAAGCAGAAGCGATCCCAGGGGCCGCTTCGAGACGCAAGCGGCCAGCCCGCTCACGCGAATGGCGGGGTGATCCGAATCAAGTGCTTCACCACTGCCCGCACTTAACGCCTTGCATACGCCACCTGCCCTCACACCTCGGAAATTTCGGGGCCGCCCGGTGCTGGGTGCGCAGCCAGCGCACGGTCTTGGTCGCGGCGCGCATGATCACGGTGCGCGTTTCGATGCGGCCCTTGGTGAATTTCACCCCCGTCGAGCAGCGAGCCGTCGGTGACGCCGGTTGCCGCGAAAATCACGTCGCCGCTGGCCATTTCCTCGATGGGGTATTTTTGCGAAGGCCACAAGGCGATCGCGGCAACGAATGTTTTTGCGCCCGTTCATCCAAATAGAGGTGCGCGGAACATCGTTGTACGCCAGAATTAAGCGGGACGCAGGATAACAACCAGCGGAGACTCCCCATGCTCAACTCGAACATCATATCGGCAAGCCGCGCAGCCAGTCTCGCCTCGCTGCTCGCCCTAGGTACAATGTTTCCAGGAGGCCTCCATATCGCGCAGGCGGAAACGACCAAGCAGTGCGAGGGCCATAGGAAAAGCTGCCGCTCCGACTGCACGGTTATCACCAATAACAATCCGTCGATGGGACCGACCCGGCGGGGCTGCGAGGACAGGTGCGAAAGCAGGGCCAATAACTGCAACAATTTCGCATCCGACAAGAAAAAGATAGAGAAGATCGTGCAGGACAAACAAACCGCGGTGCCCGACCGCCACAAGGATCAGGTGCTCAAGCGCGAGGCAACGCCCTTCGCCGATCCCGGCAAATCCCGCCCGTCGGTTAAGAGCGATTCGCCTGTCGTCAATCCTGGCAAAATCGCGCCGAAGATCGACAACGCTCCGAAGATTCAGCCCACAAATGAGTTGCGTGATAGAAGGCGTTAGTGCGGTGCGCTGGTGAGGTGAGACCGAGCAGCATTGCTGCGGCAGGCCACCCGCCTCACACCTCCTGAACCTTCGCGGCCCGGTGCTGGGTGCGCAGCCAGCGCACGGTCTTGGTCGCGGCGCGCATAATGACGGTGTGGGTTTCGATGCGGCCCTTGCTGAATTTCACCCCGTCGAGCAGCGATCCGTCGGTGACGCCGGTTGCCGCGAAGTCACGTCGCCGCTGGCCATTGCCTCGATGCTGTATTTCCGGGAGCATCGGTGATGCCCATCGCCAAGGCGCGCTGGCGTTCCTCCTCGCTGAGCGGTGTCAGGCGGCCTTGCATCTGGCCGCACGGTGAAGGGAAGGTGCTGGGCAGCGGCCAAACTGGGCACAGATATCATCTCGTCTGCATCGCTCTGCCGCTCGGATTGATGCACGTCGAGGAAGGCGCCTTCCGACTGGTTTTTATGCCCATCAACCTTGGCGCCGGCCTTGCCGGCGGATCAACAGACCAGCTCCCTCGCTTACAGGGTGTTGCGCCTTCGCCGCAGCCCGGCTTGCTTCGCTAAATACCATAACGGCGCCAGCCATGCGGCGCCCCTCCACAGTGACCAGCGCGACCGGATCGGCGCTATCGGCGAGGTCGACGTCGAGCGCGCGCAGCCAGGCGGCGTTCGCGCGGTAATCCACCAGCCGTCGCGGCAGCATCGCCAGGAACTGGCCGCTCGCCAGCAGATTGAGCTGCATCGGCACCGATACCGTCACCACACGCGCCGGAGGCAGCGGCAGCGCCCGCCGGGCGAAAATCTCGCCGACGATCTGGCCGAGGAAAGTCTCCGGCGGCGGCAGCACCCAACGCTGCGCGGCCAGATCCGCAAGACCGATGCCGCTCCGCCGGACCAGCGGGTGGCGCTTATCGGCAAGCACCGCGAGCGGCGCCTTGAACAGCACCTCGGCGGCCAGATCTTCCGGCGCCGCGGAGCCTGGTACCCAGCGCGTAATGACGGCATCGAGTTCGCGCTCGCGCAACTGGCGCAGCAGCGTGGTCGTGTCGTTGACAATCGTATGAAAGGTGATGCCTGGATGGTCCTTGCAAAGCCGGCCGATCACCTCGGACACGAATGCGGTCATCGGCGTCGTCGTGCCGATCCGGACAAGGCCGCGCGTGGGATCGGACAGGTGCTCGATGTCGCGCACGCACTGCCGCAGCTCATCGAAGATCACCTTGCCGCGCTCGACCAGGAGGCGGCCCGCCTCGGTCAGCTCCACGCCGCGCGCCGAGCGGTCGAAAAGCGCGGCGCCAAGCATCAACTCCATATCGGCGATGGACTTGGAGATCGCCGGCTGCGAGAGGCCCAGCTCTGCCGAGGCCTTCGCCATGCTGCCAAGCTCGGCGACCGTCTGCAGCGTGTGCAGATCCTTGGGGCGCAGCCGCCGGCCGATCCTGTCATCCCAGTCCATGCCCGCCCCTACCCAGCGCCGCGACATCGCGGCAAGCCTGCTGAAACAGGCTCGAAGCGCCAACCGCGCGCCGGTTCCTGATGGTGATCGCGGCGATGGAGCCGGCGCTCTCGGGCATTTCAACGTCAAGTGCGCGCAGCCAGCCGGCATTGGCGGGATCGCCGACCATGCGCGCGGGGAGCATGGTGAGGAAGGCGCCGCTCGCCAGCAGATTGAGACGCATGTGGATCGACAGCGTGCTGACCACGGTGGCGGGGTAAGTCAGCCCCACGCGCTCGAACAAGTCGGCGACGATGCGGCCGAGAAAGCTCGTCTGCGGCGACAAAGTCCACGCCTCGCCGACCAGATCGGCAAGCGCCAGCCGCTTGCGGCCGATGAGTGGATGGCTTTGATCGGCAAGGACGGCGAGCGGCGCGGTAAAGAGCTTTTCAACCGCCACGTCTTCGGCGACGACCTCCTCCGTCCAGCGGGTGATCACAACGTCCAGATCGCGCTCGCGGAGCTGGCGCATCAGCGTCGTCGTATCGCTGACGGCGACGTGATAGGTCACGCCGGCATGAAGGCGATGGAGGCGAATGATCACCTCGGCGACAAAGGCGCTGATTGGTTCGGTGGTGCCGATCCGAACCTCGCCGCGCGTCGGATCGGCGAATTGCTGGATGTCCCGCACGCCCTGACGCAGCTCGTCGAACACCACGCGCCCGCGTTCGACCAGCAGGCGGCCGGCCTCCGTCAGCTCGACGCCGCGTGCGGAGCGGTCGAGAAGCGGTGCGCCCAGCACATGCTCCATATCAGCGATGGCCTTCGAGATCGCCGGCTGCGACAGCCCTAGCTCGGCCGAGGCCTTGGCCATGCTGCCCAGCTCGGCGATGGTCTGCAGGGTGTGGAGATCCTTCAGCCTGAGCCGCCGCCCGACGCGATCCTCCCACGACATGAACGCTCCCTTTCGCTCCGGTTATAGCCCAATAGGGAGATGCGATTTCTTGTTATAGCGGAATTGCGCAATGATGAGCACACTTAAACGAACTAAAATCCTTTGAGAGGATGAGATGTCGAAGCTCTCGCGTCGCGCTGTCCTGGCCGGCCTTGCCACCTGCACCTTGACGCCCCACCGCGCGTTCGCCGACAACAGCGCGCCGCTGCGGATCATCTATCCCTATCCGCCCGGCGGCTCGGCGGATGCGGTCGCGCGGATCATCGCCGAGCATCTGCAGAAGGCGCTCGGCCGGCCGGTGGTG
>Ga0136634_10000511_pt1 | contig 17104 bp, 10 predicted proteins | sample AntDrymUQ8332106_2_FD_104654 | JGI IMG/M metagenome (GOLD analysis project Ga0136634, IMG submission 104654) | Polar desert sand microbial communities from Dry Valleys, Antarctica - metaG UQ833 (21.06) | ecosystem: Environmental > Terrestrial > Soil > Desert | place: Antarctica: Dry Valley... | reverse complement strand
CGACCTGGTTTTTAACAAGAGATAAATTTGTAGCAGATCTTTCCTTCCGGGGTGAAAATAAGCTTTCGGTAATTGCCCGAAAAGGGACAACTTATAAAAACATTGTGGTAAATGATACTTCTGTCATCATTGAGGTTGCTAAAAACAAATTGATGGAGGAAACTATTTTATTGGAAACTGCCAAAAATAATCCCGACTCATTTTGGGTACAGGCCCGGCACGAAGAGCTTACCAAAAACGAAAAAACTATCTATAAAACCATTGATACCCTATTAAAATTACCGGCATTCAAGAAAGCAACAGAACAGATTTATTTCATTACTACCGGGTATAAGAATATCGGCAACTTCGAGATCGGTCCCTGGTACAATTGGATAACCTATAATTTGCTTGAGGGCATCCGCACCAGGTTCGATTTGGGCACCAACAGTTCATTTCATAAAAAGATGTTTCTGCATGGGTATGCTGCCTATGGATTTACGGACAAAGTATGGAAGTACCAGATCAATGGAATGTACCTGTTTAATAAAAATCCGCGTTCTTACATATCCGCTTCTTACAAAAAAGACCTTGATTACGGACAAACCTATTATGACGAAATTAGCCAGGACAATATCTTCGCCATTGCCATCCGTAAATCAGGTGTGCCTCTCAAATTCTTAATGATTGATGAAATGAAAATAGACCTGTTTAAAGAATGGTCCAACGGTTTTTCTATTGGATTTGGAGTAACACATAAAACTTTCGATCCTCTGAGAGAACTTCCGCCAAAACAAATATTCACCAATGGAAGCAACTCAACCTTATCCACTTCTGAAGTATCCATACGCCTTCGTTATGCATTTCTTGAAAAATTCCTTGAAAGTACTTTTAATCGCATTAGTCTCGGAAGCACTTATCCTATTGTGGAAATGAAAGTAACAAAAGGAATATCGGACTTCTTAAAAGGCGATTATAGTTATACAAAAATAGCCGGCAGTATCTCCGACTATAAGAAAATATCCCCTTACGGAAATATCTATTACAATTTCTTCGGTGGTAAAACGTATGGCAAATTGCCTTATATGTTACTGGATATTGCACCGGGCAATGAAATCTATTATTACAATAAGTATGCGTTTAACCTCATGAACAGATATGAATACCTGCATGATGAATACGCAGGTATTAATGTTGAGCACAATATCGGTAACGGTCTTTTCCGATTTATTCCACTTACGCGCAAATTGAAATTCAGACAATTCTGGAGCGCGAAAGCTTTATGGGGTAGTCTGAGCGATAAAAATCGTGACTACAATATGCCACCTGGATCAACATATAAATTTGCTTCTCTTGATGGAAAGACCTACCTCGAAGTAGGAACAGGAGTAGACAATATTTTCAAAGTATTCCGGATTGATTTGATATGGAGAATTTTACCACAACCCCTGCCTCCCGAAAAAGTAAAACGCTTCGGAATATTTGGAAGCTTCCGGTTAGCATTTTAAGAATTCGGAAATGACCGTTAATTGCCTTGATTGAGTGCGGCCGGATCCATCCACATTACCTCCCACAAGTGCCCGTCCAGGTCCTGGAAACCGTGGCCATACATAAAGCCCTGGTCTTGTTTTGCATTCGGCGATGTTCCTCCCGCCTTTATTGCCTTGCTTACCATTTCATCCACTTTTTCTTTGCTATCGGCAGACAAGCATATAATGGATTCAGTGCTTTTTGCTGCATCGGCAATATCCTTTGTGGTGAATGTTTTAAAAAACTTTTCAACCAATAGCATGATGAATATGTCCTCCCCCACAATCATACAGGTTGCTTTTTCGTCAGTGAATTGAGGATTGAATGTAAAGCCTAGTTCGGTAAAGAACGCTACAGATTTATTAAGATCTTTAACCGGCAGGTTCACGAAAATTTTTGTCGCCATCTATTTTATTTTTTAAAAGTGATGTTGCAAACATACTGTCAATAAATAAAATTCTGGATGTGTGAATGCGGCATTCTACAGGGCGGATTGTGACAATATTTTTGTGATCGCTCAAAGTGCTTTATTTAACTTTTGAGAATAATTCAGCAGCCTGATTTAATTTTTCGGCAGTAGGAGTCGCCCCATTCGTAATGATGACCTTGTACCTGAACGTTACTGATTTCCCGGGTTCCAGTGAGAAATTGAGTTTTTCTTTACCCCCACTCAATGCTTCCTGCCCCAGTGTATTGGCAGCAAATAAACCATACCCACGGGCATGCCAATGAGTAGGATACCCGGGATTTGCAGGGTGATCAACAATCGTGATCGATACCGGCTCCCCGTTTTTGCTACCATACATAATACACCAATTGCCACGGGTGCCCCAGGTTTGGTTGCCAGTTTTACCTTCGCTGGTAAGGAAATTTCCAGTCACCCCTTCATTATTTAATACTGCTACTTTTGTAGGATTGCCCTGCGCATCTGTAAAAATTTCAGGCTTATCCGCCGGCATTTCCAATTCACGGGTAACCCGTATTCCCAAAGCACCTTCTTTATTGTCTTTCATTGTCACTTTTTCATTTTGAGCAGTAAGGGTTGTTGTTCTTTCAACCATGCGGTTGGTAACATTGCCACTAAAAACAAAAGTTGTCAGTTCCTTCAGCAGTATATTCTTTTTATGATCTACCCAATCAGCCTCTACAACAAGTGTTCCTTTGTCCTTTCCGCCTTCCGCTTTCAAAATCTTCTGGTGAACAATACTTCCATACTTCGGTTTAAGTTCTTCCTTGATGGCGGAAGAATTATTCCAGAAATCAAGGCCATTGACATCTCCGTAATTAAACCACATACCAATATGATGCGGATGATCTGTTCGTTCATTTGGCCGGGGATTTAAAGGGAACCCTCGGGTAACAGTTATACCGGAGGCAGTTTGAAGGGGATATAACACAGGTTTGTCAATGGTGTTTTTATAGATGTAGGAAGTGAATAATTTGCCATCGATCATGACATCTACTTTTTGCTCCTTCGCCTGCTGGATAAACTTCACTTCTTTCTGAGAGAAAGTTGTTATCGCCATAGGAAAATTTACTAACAGCAACACAAAGCCTTTTATTGAATGCATCATGAATTAAGATTATTTTCAATCGAAAGTTTAAGATCTAAATGGTTTAAATGGTTTGCCTCCCACCATAATTTCCTGTGTTTTTTCATCGAAGAAGGCTTTTTCGCCGGTAATTACAGCAGCATTGGTCATAATAGTCGCGATAGAATGGCTATAACCAGCTTCCACAGGAGCATTGGGTTGTTTTCGGCTGCGAACGCATTCCATCCAGTTACGCACATGGTTGGACGTAAGTTTATCCCCGCCTGTGTTTGCGGAAACGACGGGTGGTTCTACGGCCGACAAGCTGGTTGCCGTTAGTAAAAAGGGTTTCATCCCGGCGGCGGAGGCAGATCTTTCTGTGAGACCACCCGCGGGAGAGATTGTATTAGTATTGAGATTTAGTTCACCCCCATTGGAATAATAAATTTCAGCAGGTTTTTCTACGCCATTGTGCATCCGCGAACCAAATGTCACCTGGAAACCAGTGGAAGGATCATTAACGGGACCGTAGTCAAACGATGCATTAATCGTATCCCAATTTTTTCTTCCGTCTTTCCACATATAGATTCCTCCGTTTGCCACTACGCTTCGGGGATGACTTAATCCGGTAAACCAATGTACAGTGTCAATCTGATGGCTCATCCACTGACCTGGCAGACCGGAGGAATAAGGCCAGAACAAACGAAACTCCAGGTATTTTCTGGCGTCAAAATTTTCAAACGGTCTGTTCATTAAATATCTTTTCCAATCGGTATCGGCTTCTTTTAGTTGCGCCACTACCTCTGGTCTTCTCCAACGCATAGGTTGGTTCACATTCCATGTTAAATCAACCATGGTAATGGCACCAAACTTGCCGGATTTGATAAAGCGTTCTGCTATTTCATAGTTTGAACCGCTTCTTCTTTGCGAGCCTATCTGTATTATTCTGTCTGAAGCTTTAACCGCTTTTAATGCTGCCCGGTTGTCTTCCATTGTTTCTGCAAAAGGTTTTTCTACATAAGCGTCGCAACCCGCTTTTACTGCTTCAATGGTATGCACTGCGTGTTGAAAATCAGCGGTACTAATGAATACTGCATCTACAAGTTTTTTATCATACATCTCTTCATTATTACGACACGCAGTAATATCATGACCCATTTTTTCTTTCCATGCAGCAGAACCCTCCTCTCTTCTTTGCTTCCATATATCGGATACAGCAACAATATCAAAGTTTAATTCCTTATAATGGTTCATAAAGCAAGGAATGTGCGAACCTTTGTGCCGGTCCGAGAAACCGACCACGCCAACTCTGACGCGATCATTGGCGCCAATAATACGGCTGTAACTTTTGGCAGTCCACCCCGCCTTTGCAACGAAAACACCTGCTCCTGCCAACGCAGCCTGTTTAATAAATAGACGACGAGAGTCTTTCATAATTAAAATTTTGATTTATTAATTCGTTATAAGTCATCAGCATTATCGATCGATCATTTGATTGTCTGTCTCAATCATCCCTATCCATGCAATATGGATCTAACATCAATTACCGAACGGTGTGATTACAGTGTTTTGACAACGGTAAGATATTGTATTTATAGAGGTGCTACGGATTTTTTAGCATCTTATTTTTTTCATTTATAAGAACACAGAACTCCATGGAAATCCTCTAATTTAATCAGTTCTCTTTGTTTTATCATATACTATGTTTCCATTAACAAGGGTCATGTGAATAGAAATGGCGTCATCAAATACTACGATGTCAGCATCTTTGCCTTGCACCAAAGAACCTTTTTTATGCGACACTCCCATAATTCTGGCCGGTGTACTGGTTATCATTTTTATTGCCTCCGCCAAAGGAACGTCTGCCATATTTACCATACTTCTTACCAGCCTGTCTGCGGTAGCAACACTTCCTGCAAACGAGGTTCTATCCGGAATTTTGGCAACACCATCTTCCACTATTACTTTCAACCCGGTTTTATAATTTCCCAGTACACTTTCACCAGGTGGCATTCCCGCTGCCCGCATGGCATCAGTAATCAGAGCCGTTCTATCAGCACCTTTAATTTTATATACCAATTTTAATAAGGGCGCCGGTAGATGAACGCCGTCGGCAATGATCTCAACATCCATACCGTCTAAAATATAAGCACTCTCAATGACCCCGGCAAATCTAAATGCGTTGCGGCGAGTGACCCCGGACATAGCAGAATAAAGATGCGTGGCAAGTGAATATCCATTTTCAAAAGCAACGAGTACTTCTTCATAAATGGCATCGGTGTGTGCTACGGCTGCTAATATTCCTTTAGATCTTAAGTATTTTCCAAACTCAATAGCTCCTTCAAGTTCAGGGGCTGCACTCCACCGGGCAATGGAGTTTGATTTAGACAGTATTTCTTTATATTCGGCCGGATCGGGATTGCGGATGTACCGTGGATCCTGGGCTCCTCTCTGGCTTAAAGCAAAATAGGGCCCTTCCAAATGCATCCCCAGAAATTGGGCTCCCAACCGGTTATTCCTATTTGCCTGCTCATATATTTCTAATGTCTGAAGCAAATCTGCTTTTTCACTTGTTAAGGTGGTAGGTACCATGGAGGTGGTGCCATAGCGGGCATGTGTTTCAGCAATTTTAAGGAAAGCTGTTTCGCTACCATCCATAAAATCATGGCCACCTCCGCCATGAACATGAATATCTATAAATCCAGGAGCGATGTATTTTCCTTCTACGTCAATTTCAATGGCATCTTCTATTGTAATATCCTTCTCACTTACTTCTGAAATTATATTGCCACTAACAACAATAGTACCCTTTTGAATGATCCGATGTGGTGTAATTATTCTTCCATTGAAAATTTTAAGGAGTTGTTCGGCCATGAAATAAAGTTAGAGTAAAATGGCTATTTTAAACTTTGGTCAAGGTAATACTGACCTTTTAATCGTGACGATTCAATAATTTATTCAAGGCCTTTTTGCTAAAGACCAGCTTCTAATCTTATGGCCGTAAAAGGCATAAAAAACAAGATATAGATAACAGGGAAACAGAACCCAATAAGCCAGTCTTTCATTGTATACATCAGCAAAGTGGCCGTAGAACAAAGGCATGATCGCATTGCCGCACAGGCCCATAATCATAATAGAGGCGCCCAGCTTTGTAAATCTTCCCAATCCATCCAATGCAAGCGGCCAGATGCCAGCCCACACCAGTGAATTTGCCAGACCCAGCAACACAACAAACCAGATAGAGATATCAGTCACATGACCCAGGAAATAAACCTGCCCTTTTGTGAATATGATCAGTATGGTAAAAATGGTTCCCAATACTGTACAAATCCGTAACGCTGTTACCTGGCTTATATACCTGGGTATGGCAATGATGCCGAGTATATAACCCGTAATCGTTGCAAAGAGTGTGTATGACGGGAATACCTTTCCTTCCATTAAAGTAATATTCATAGAGCTGGCATAACCAATAATGGTATCAATAGCTATTACCTGGGTACCCACATGAAGGAAAATGCCTACAGCGCCCAAAATAAGATAAGGGAATTGAAAAATACTTTTCTTTCCCGTATTAGCAGTGGCCGTTTCTGCGGTTTCCTGTTCTGTATTTATCTCTGGTAAGGGAGAATAGCGAACCATGAAACCTAAACCAAGGAGTACTGTTCCAACACAGGCATATGGTAAAATGACTCTCCTGATTAATTCATCCAAAGCGGCATTTTTTTCTATCTCATTCATCGTTGCCAGTTGGGCAAAAAGATCAGTATCGGTTGCTTTCAGAATGACAGCAGCAAAAACAATCGGAGCAAGGATACCGGCGCCTTTATTACAGATACCCATGATACTAATTCTCTGCGCAGCTCTTTCTTTGGGGCCTAAGACTGTTATATAAGGATTAGCGGCTGTCTGCAGTATAGCTAACCCTGTTCCGATGGTAAAAAGTCCTAAAAGAAAAACTTCATACGTACGAGAAAGAGCTGCAGGTACAAAAATAAAAGCGCCTACAGCCATCGCCCAAAATCCTATCATCATACCTTTTTTAAATCCTGTTTTTTTTAACAGGTACCCGGAAGGAACAGACATAATGAAGTAAGAAATATAGAATGCAAAGGCTACCAGGTAAGATTGAAAATTGGTGAGTTCGCAGGCAATTTTAAAATAAGGTATCAGTATAGCATTTACCCAGGAAACAAAACCGAAAATAAAAAACAGAAGGCCGATGATAAGAATCGAAATTATAGTATCCCGTTTGGTTAAAGAACTTACATCTATGGTAGCTGTTATGGCTTTACTCATCAATTTTTATTTCTGCAATCAGTAGTAATAAAGGCACTCTGTAAAAATGCAATTTAATTACTGGTTTGGCTTTAAAAGTTTCTCTTAAACAAAAGGCGGCTTACGAAGAAAAGGGATGCGAAAGCTATTCGATATTCTCTTCAATCAAACTAATATAGATAGAGCCTTTCAAACAAAAAGGGCCTTCTTTCGAAGGCCCTGAAATAAAAAACAAATCTTCTTAATCTTTTAATCCTGTTGTATTGGCTGGTTTTTCAAATTTGTATTCGCCTGATTCCAATTTACGTGGAGTAGGATAAATCTCATCCATCGTATCGCCATTGTACAATCGTCCATTTTTCATAACCATTTTAACGGAGTTAGAATTGCGGATATTTTCCAGTGGGTTTTTATCCAGTATGACCAGGTCTGCCAGCTTTCCATTTTGAATGCTTCCAATATCGGCATCCAATCCTAAAGCCTCGGCGCCAAGGATGGTTGCAACTTTCAATGCGTCATGATTATTCATTCCACCACTTTGCACAGCCCATAACTCCCAATGATAGCCCAAACCCTGAAATTCACCGTGACTGCCAACCCCCGCCAGGGCTCCTTTTTCCACCATGTCCTTCATTGATTTTGCATGTTTCATGAACACATGTTCTTCAGCCATGAACCAGGGTCCTGCACGACGGGTTTTAGGAGCTAGTTCATCATAGGGCATGAAGTATTGCATTTTCTTATCGTTGTAAGGATTCTCGGTCTGGAAGAAATAATTCTCTGCAAAAGGTCCTCCATAAGCAACCAGCAATGTTGGAGTAACCGCCATTTTCGATTCAGCGACGGTAGTAATAACATCCTTGTATAAAGGATAAACCGGAATAGCATGTTCATGTCCCGGATAGCCATCGAGGAGATTCGTGATGTTGGTTTTATAGTTCAATCCCCCTTCGGTGGTGGTCATCAAGCCCTGGTCTTTTGAGGCCTTTATGATCCACTGGCGCACCTGCCTCGGACCCGTCATATACATTTTAATATACTTTGTATTATAGTATTTGCTGTATTGTTTCAGAATGTTGCTCGCATGTGCCGAATCGCGGATATTGTACATCCAGAAACCTACTCCCGGGCCGGTTGAATAGATCCTTGGTCCAATCATTGTTCCAGCGTCGACCATATCACCGTAAGTAAGTACATCGGTAGTGGCGGTTTGCGGGTCGCGCGTAGTGGTAACCCCATATGCCAAGTTGGTGGCATAGATCCAGGATTGATTCTTATGTATGCCCCACTGCGTCCACATGTGCGAATGTGTATCCACAAATCCGGGTATGATGGTTTTACCATTTACATCTATTATTTTGGCATCAACGGGAACGTTTAATGTACCAGATCTACCGACTGCTTTAATGCGGTTGTTCATCACCAGTATATCACCGTTATCAATGATCTCCTTTCCATTCATTGTTATTAGCCTGGCACCCTTTAATAACACGTTCGCATTGGGAAAATCTTTTTCATAATATACTTTCACCTGTTTTTCTTCAGGCTTGTACATGGGCTCTTCTTTTTTGTCGACCATTTTTTTTGTTAACGAATCTGCCCGCGGTGAAAGGGTGTCTGCTTTCAGATTCAAACCATTGCCGGCAATTTTTTTGATGGTTGTGTCAGAACTTTTTTTAGTTGTATCTGATTTTACTCTTTCGAGCGAGTCAGCTTTCTTTTTTGCTTCATCCTTTTTGGCAATTCTTACGCTGTCATCAAAAATTTTTGCCTTATCAACATCATATATGAAATGAGAATTTCCCAATGACCAATGAACTTTTTTTCCATCAGCCTCCCAGGAAGCAAATTCACCACCTAACTCTGTAAGCTTTTTTGCGGGAAAAGCCGATCCCGTTGGTTCAGCAACCGAAATGTTGGCCACTTTACCGGTCTTGGGAATGGTTACCACAAAAATATCGTTGTTCACCTGGGCAATAGCCCGTGCACCATCAGGAGATAAGGTGATTTGCCCGGCGGGTGATGGCAACTGAACCTCCATGGCCGCAGCTGCTTTTTCATTCAGCAGGCAAAAATCCTTCGCATTCAATTCATGCATGTGCTCATCATCCTTCAAATTGCTGATACCAAATGTTGTAACACCTGTAATGCGTGCGTGTGTTTTTTCATCAGTTCCATCCCATCGGATAGAAATAAGATTTCCACCCTGATTCAGATAAATGCGTTCTTCTCCTTTTACAAAATGAGGATTGGATCGAAAGGCAGCTTTGTCGATTACATTAATATCACCTCCATTTGCATTAATCCAGCACAACTGATTTTCTGAACTATTGGCCACAGGCCCGATCGATTCTCTATACGAACGCAATTTTCCTTTTGAAAAAACAATGCGATCGCCTTTTGGATTGAATACCGGGGTGTTATATAAAGCTGCTTCTTTGGTTAATTTCTGTATTGCCGGTTTTCCATTTGCATTTACTTTATACAGATTTCCTCCTTCGGGCGTCCATGTTGTAAATACGATTGAATTTCCATCGGGAGACCAGGCAGGTTGCGCTTCTGTAAAAGCATTTGTGGTTAACCGTTTAGGAGCGCCATTGGGATAGTCCATAACATACAACCGATTCAGCGCAGTAAAGGCTATTTTTTTCCCATCGGGAGAAGGAATAGCATTGCGGATCTGCGTCACCAATGCATGGGATGAATCCGAAACGGGATATTTGAAGTCCAGACGTGGCCCAAGCTCCAGCGTAACGTCCGCGGCAAATGGAATTTCTGTTGGGCTAGCACCATCAACCGGAATTCGATAAATTTTCCCTCCGTAAGAAGCGATCAATGCCTTGCTATCAGGTGTAAAACTCATGCCTGGTAACACCCCCATCGTTGCTATGGATTCCTGGTCATCCCTTTGAACCGGGTAGGCCAGCCACTTTTCTCCACCTGTTTCCATATTACGTAAAATCAATCCGGTCTTGTCTTCGTACCGGGAGCCATACACCATCCATTTTCCATCTTTTGATAAAGCGGGTGTGAAAGCAGAACCATAACGGGCTGCTATAGTGGTTGACTTCGCATTTTCTCTGTCATATACTCCGATCTGGTATTGAGGCATGGGCGCATTGTACGTCCACGGACCGAAACGCTGGGAGTAATACACATACCGGCCATCAGGACTAACCACAGGATCAATTGTTTTCAAGCCTGGTGTTTCTATTAATTGTCCACCGCTCCCTGCATCTTTGTGCATGATCCAGAGTTTCACATCCAGGCGGCCTTTAGCTGCAATAATATAATTGCCATCCGGCGTCCAGGCGGCAGAGGGAAAATTTTGATCGCGATCCTTTGTTAACTGTACAGTATCTTTTTTCTCCAGGTCGATATACCAGAGATTTTCGGAGCCACTGCGGTCGGAGGTAAACAAAATTTTCTTCCCATCCGGACTAAAGCGTGGATGCGTATCAAAAGAAAGTCCTGTGGTTACCGCGGTCGCTTTTCCCCCCGCTGCTGGAATTGTAAAAATATCGCCCATCAGGTCGAACACAATGGTCTGACCATCGGAACTCATATCGACAGACATCCAGGTACCCTCATTGGTATTGAAGGAGATCTTCCGGGTGGGCTTTAATGGAAGATCTTTGTACACCGTAAATTTGGAGGTATCTTTTTTAGTGGTGTCTGCAAATGGATTTTCAGCCTCTACTAAAAATGAGGAAACATTTCCTGTAAAAGACCCCAATACTACAACGGTAATTAACAAACTTGCTAAAAGGGCCATCTTACGACCACTTGTCTTAAAAACAGTATAACTCATTGGGCTAAATTTTAGGATTTCAATGTATCAATTTCCTTTGGGATGCAGATAAAAAAATGATAAAAGGAACGCCCCTTACTTTCCTTAAGGAGGAATAAATAAAATAATTCTCTTTTGAGAGGAGCTTGAGGGGTTGGTTAGTGGCTTTTCCTTATCTTTTAAATTAAATCAATTTCATGCCTGCTAAATATATCCTGGCACTAGACCAGGGAACTACCAGTTCCAGAGCCATTGTTTTTGACCATTCCGGAAATATTATTTCTGTTGCTCAAAAAGAATTCACGCAGCATTTCCCTAAGCCCGGTTGGGTAGAACACGATCCTGAAGACATCTGGTCGTCGCAATTCAGCGTGATGGCAGAGGTTTTAGCGAAGTCGGATATAAACACAGATCAATTAGCAGCAATCGGTATCACCAACCAAAGAGAAACCACGATTGTCTGGGATCGGACCTCCGGAAAACCATTGTGCAATGCCATTGTTTGGCAAGACAGAAGGACGGCGGAATACTGTGATGCATTAAAAGCACAGGGACATGAAAACCTGATCCGCCATAAAACGGGATTGGTGATCGATGCCTATTTCTCTGCTACCAAATTAAAATGGATACTCGATCATGTTAAAGGTGCCAGAGAAGCGGCAGCCAATGGACAGCTGGCATTTGGTACGGTTGATAGCTGGTTAATCTGGAAACTGACAGGAGGTAAAAAGCATATTACAGATGTATCCAATGCATCCAGAACCATGTTACTGAATATCCATTCGGGTGAGTGGGATGAGGAATTGCTTGACCTTTTTGATATTCCAAAAATAATTTTACCGGAAGTAAGGCCATCCAGTGAAGTGTATGGCGTAACTGACACGGGCATATTGCACGCAAACATTCCGATTGCCGGAATTGCCGGTGACCAGCAGGCGGCTTTATTTGGCCAGATGTGTACACAACCGGGAATGGTAAAAAATACATACGGCACCGGATGCTTTATGCTGATGAATACAGGCAATAAGGTGGTTACCTCCAACAATAATTTATTAACAACAATTGCCTGGAAACTCCATGACAAAATAGAATATGCATTGGAAGGAAGTATTTTTATTGCGGGCGCTGTTGTACAATGGCTTCGCGACGGATTGCAGATCATTCGTACTTCTGCGGAAGTGGAAGGGTTGGCAACACAAGTAAATGATACCAACGGCGTGTATATGGTACCAGCGTTCGCTGGTCTTGGTGCGCCCCATTGGAATCAACATGCGAGGGGAACATTGTTTGGTTTAACCAGGGGCTCTACCAATGCTCATATTGCCAGGGCTGCATTGGAAAGTATAGCATACCAGACTACCGATGTACTAAAATCCATGGAAGCGGATTCAGGCATTGCTATTAAAGAATTAAGAGTAGATGGTGGAGCAACCATAAACAATATTCTCATGCAGTTTCAGGCTGATGTTTTACAGGCAGATGTTGTACGACCAAAAGTGTACGAAACCACAGCCCTGGGCGCAGCCTATCTCGCGGGACTGGCGATTGGATACTGGGAAAGTGTGGAGGAAATACAAAAGCAATGGCAGGTCGATGCAAAGTTTTCTCCGGCAATGCCCACAGAAAAAATACAAGAATTACAAAAAGGCTGGCATAGAGCAGTCAGGGCAACAATTGCATGGGCGGATGATCAGGGCTAAGAGACAAGTGAGAAGTATGAATCTGAAAAACAAAATCAAGGAAAGGAGGAAAAAAGTGATAATACATGAAACGCTCTTTATCTCCTTCCAATCTTTATCTCTTAGCCCAATTCCTTTTAAATAAATATTAAAAACATCAAAATAAAATTCCTTGACCCGCCAATTTCACATAGATCAACTTGAAGACCACAACGGTGGCTGGGACATATGTGTCATCGGTGGTGGTGCAACAGGACTTGGTACCGCTGTAGACGCCGCCTCGCGGGGATACAAAACAATTCTGTTTGAACAATATGATTTTGCCAAAGGCACTTCTTCTCGTAGCACCAAACTGGTACATGGCGGCGTCCGGTATTTGCAACAGGGCAATATTAAATTGGTGATGGATGCTTTGCGCGAAAGAGGAACAATGAAAAAAAATGCGCCGCACCTGGTAAAAAATCAATCGTTCATTGTTCCCAATTATAAATGGTGGGAAGGGCCATATTACGGATTGGGCTTAAAAGTATACGATTGGATGAGTGGAAGTCTTGGACTTGGCTCATCAGAATGGTTATCAACCGAACAGGTATTGCAATTAGCACCGACACTGGATCCGGAAGGATTGAGGGGTGGTGTTGTTTATCATGATGGACAATTTGATGATGCGCGCCTGGCCATCAATCTTGCACAAACGGCAGCCGAACAGGGTGGAACCATTTTAAATTATTTTAAACTTGAAGGGTTCTTAAAACAAAATCAGAAAATAACAGGGGTGGAAGTTAGCAATACACTCAATGGGAGCAAGTATGAAATTCAATGCAAAACAGTGGTTAATGCGACAGGTGTTTTTTCGGACAGCGTGCAAAAGTTAGATGATCCTGATAAAAAAAACACCATCACACCCAGCCAGGGAATTCATATTGTGCTTGACAAAGAATTTCTTCCGGGCGATGCGGCCATTATGATTCCCAATACAGACGATGGCCGCGTTTTATTTGCCGTACCCTGGCATAATAAAATAATTGTAGGAACGACGGATACCATGGTAAATACCATTTTAGAAGAACCTGTAGCGCAGGAAGATGAAATTGATTTTATATTGCAGCATGCAGCGCGTTACCTTACCAAGGATCCTTCAAAAGAAGATGTCAAAAGCATTTTTGCCGGACTACGCCCCCTGGTAAAAAATACCGCTAAAAAAACGGCGGAGATTTCCCGGGATCATTCAATCCTTGTTTCAGAATCAGGATTGATCAGTGTCTTAGGTGGAAAATGGACTACCTACCGGAAGATGGGGGAAGATGTTGTCAATACGGCAGCTATACATGCCCGGTTACCCTTTACTGAATGCGTTACTACAGATCTGGCGATACATGGTTCGGAAAATGACGTAGACTTTTCTGCCCCAGGCTATTATTATGGGTCGGATAGGTCAATGCTGAAGAAATTAATGAATGATGATACAAACTTGTCCGAACTCTTGCATCCACGATTACCGTATTTGGCCGCAGACATCATCTGGGCGGTACGAAATGAATATTGTATGACTGTTGAAGATGCATTAAGCAGAAGAACAAGGGCTTTATTATTGGATGCAGTTGCAGCTATAAAAATGGCCCCCCGGGTTGCGGAACTCATGGCTAATGAAATGAAACTGGATGAAGCATGGCAAAAACAACAGATCGAACAATTCAATATACTCGCACAACACTATTTACCCAGGTTATAAATATTCAACCGATATTGGTATCTTTCGATCACGACCTGCTTCATTAACAAAATGATTGCTTATGATGACGGCATTTATCGGCGAATTTATTGGTACTATGATATTGCTTATTTTGGGCAATGGTGTAGTCGCAAACGTATTGCTTACTAAAACAAAAGGGAATAACGGAGGATTGATTGTAATTGCTTTCGGCTGGGCCATTGCCGTATTTGTAGGCGTTTTCTGTGCCGCAGGCCTAAGCAAGGCACACCTGAATCCTGCCGTAACACTTTCATTTGCTGCAGCAGGAGAATTGGCCTGGTCGATTGTTCCGGTTTATCTTGCCGCCCAATTTGCAGGCGCTATGGTTGGAACAACCCTTGTATGGATTGCCTACCACCAGCATTTTCAGCAAACGACAGACCCAGATTTAAAGCTCGCTGTATTTTGTACTTCTCCTGCTATAAGAAGCCCATTCTATAATCTGATTACGGAAGTGATCGGAACATTCGTTCTTGTATTTGCTGTCTTCCGGCTTGCGGCACCCAGTAGCAGTCTTGGCGCCCTGGATGCTTTGCCGGTTGGGCTACTGGTTTTAGGAATTGGCTTGTCACTGGGAGGCCCAACTGGTTATGCCATTAATCCTGTACGGGATCTCGGCCCACGTATCATGCATTTTATTTTACCGATCTCACAAAAACGAAACAGCGACTGGAGTTATGCATGGATCCCTGTTGCGGGGCCCATTATTGGTGGACTGCTGGCGGCGCTGGTTTTTAAACTTATAAAACCTTAAAATTTTTACACGCCTAAAGAAGAAGTGGAACACCTCTTCACAGATTTTAACCAATCTGCCATTCTCTTTTCTCGATCGTAATAACAAATAATCATATCATGAGATTTTTATCCAAGTATTTTTCAATGGCAATTATTTGCGTCACAGCACTCAATTTGCATGCTCAGAACCCGGAACAAAAAATAAAAGAAAAAGGGATTGTGTTGACTACCCCCTCAGCACCGGTTGCCAGCTATGTAAATGTAGTGCGCGTAGGCAAACTTTTATTTCTTGCAGGTAAAGGACCCCTGAAACCGGATGGCACCAATATTACCGGGAAAGTTGGTAAGGAGCTTTCCATTGATCAAGGTTATGAAGCCGCCCGCATAACCGCCATCAATCATCTATCTGTATTAAAAACTGAACTAGGCAGCCTCAATAAAATAAAACGCATCGTAAAAGTGCTGGGCATGGTAAACTGTGAATCTGATTTTAAAGATCATCCCAAAGTCATCAATGGCTATTCCGATTTAATGATTGAAATTTTCGGGGAAAAAGGAAAACATGCCCGTTCCGCGGTGGGCATGTGTTCATTGCCTGGTGGTATTGCGGTTGAAGTGGAAATAATTGTAGAGGTTGAATAAGATAGGTATCCGACCTTCTGAAAATACCAATAATAAAGCAACACCTGTTGAGCTCACCTAAACGATAAATATCGCTTTCGAAATCTTATCAGACATATACTTTATTTCTCAAAGTATTTTTATACTGATTCAATACTCTTAACAATAACGCCACAAGCATTCCGGATCTCTTTTTCAGAAATAGTTAATGGCGGTGCAATGCGTATGCAATGTGGAGCAAATAAAAACCAATCAGTAAGAACGCCCTCCTTAATGCAATGTTCTACAATTTTCTTACATAGCTTTTCATTTTCAAATTCAAGAGCTATTAATAAACCTAAGGAGCGTATCGCTTTTATTTTGGGATGATGGAGGTATTTATGAAAGAGCATTTCTTTTTGAGAAACAGCAGCCATGATTTTATTTTTCAGTAACACCTTGAATGCGGCGAGTCCCGCAGCACAACATACCGGATGACCGCCAAACGTGGTGATATGCCCTAAAACAGGATTGTTTCTTAAACCGCTCATTAATTTCCTGTTTGAAACAAAGGCCCCTAAAGGCATTCCACCACCCAATGCTTTTCCCAATAAAATAATATCGGGCACAATTTTAAATTGCTGAAATCCCCACAAGGTTCCTGTTCGTCCGAAACCGGTTTGAATTTCATCCAGGATAAGAAGTGCACCTGTTTCCTTACATTTCTTATGTAGCGCCTTGAACCATTTTTTTGCGGGAATATGTATCCCCCGCTCGGCCTGAATCGGTTCTGCAATTACACAAGCCGTTCTTTCCGTGATAAAATCCAAAGCCTCAAAAGAATTATAATCAAGATGTAAAACATCGGGCAATAAAGGACGAAAAGCGTTGCGCCAGTATTCATCGCCTATTATACTTAAAGCACCTTGTGTAGAACCATGATAACTCTGCTTGAATGCAATCATCTGTGTCCGGCCAGTTGCTCTTTTTGCTAGTTTCATCGCTCCTTCAACAGCTTCAGCACCGGAGTTGGTAAAATAAACGGAGTTGAGGGAATTGTGCAGATGCTTTGTGAGCAGTGTTGCATACTGCACCTGGGGAGACTGTACCATTTCACCATATACCAGCACGTGTAAATAATCATCCAGCTGCTTCTTTATAGCCTTGATTACTTTCGGATGTCGGTGCCCGATATTGCATACGCTGATGCCCGCAATAAGGTCGATATATT
>Ga0136634_10000509_pt1 | contig 17136 bp, 10 predicted proteins | sample AntDrymUQ8332106_2_FD_104654 | JGI IMG/M metagenome (GOLD analysis project Ga0136634, IMG submission 104654) | Polar desert sand microbial communities from Dry Valleys, Antarctica - metaG UQ833 (21.06) | ecosystem: Environmental > Terrestrial > Soil > Desert | place: Antarctica: Dry Valley... | reverse complement strand
TCTGTACACTGAGGCAACGATCAATCGGATGATCGATCATTTCAAAATCCTCCTGAGTTCCATTGTAAAATCACCTCATCAGAAGATAGGTGAGCTGACCATGCTGACAAGAGACGAAGAGCAGCAGTTGCTTTATGACTTCAATGATACGACCGTTGATTATCCAAAAGACAGGAGCATTATTGATTTATTTGAGGAACAGGTAATACATGCACCAGAAGCTATCGCTTTGAAGTTTGAAGAAGAGCAGGTAACTTATAGAGAACTCAATGAAAGAGCGAATCAATTAGCACGTTATTTACGAAACAAGGGAGTACAGGAAGAAACATTGGTGCCGGTTTGTATGGAGCGAAGCCTCATGATGATAGTAGCGATATTGGGTATTTTAAAAGCAGGTGGTGCGTATGTACCCATTGATCCCAAATATCCGGAAGATCGGATTCGTTTCATGCTCGAAGATTCCGCGGCTTCGGTAGTTGTTAGCAGCAAAACAAGCAAATCAAAGTTGCAAACCAAAGAGAACCTTGACATTATTGAATTAGATAGTGTTATGTCGGTTATTAAAAAACAACCGGCAGACAATTTACAGATCAGGGTCGATGCCGGTCATCTGGCGTATGTCATCTATACCTCCGGTTCCACTGGTGAACCCAAAGGGGTGATGGTAGAACATAGGAATATAGTGAGTTTAGTCAAGGGCATCCATTATGTGTCTCTAAACGACCGGGATGTTTTACTCTCCACGGGTTCTTTTTCATTTGATGCCACCACCTTTGAATTCTGGGGTATGCTTTTGAATGGTGCGCAATTGGTTATGTGTAACGAAATGAAACTGCTCAATTCTGAGCTTCTCAAAGAGGAAATAAAAACCAGAGGAATAACCAAGATGTGGTTCACTTCAAGCTGGTTAAATCAGCTTGTTGAAACAGATATTACTGTTTTTGAAAGGTTACAAACCATTCTAGCCGGAGGTGAAAAATTATCTCAGGCGCATATAAATCGGATAAGACAAACATACCCATCGATTGAAATCATTAATGGTTACGGGCCTACAGAGAATACTACTTTTTCTTTAACGCATAAGATTACAGATGAAGTGATCGGTTCCACTATTCCAATCGGTCGTCCCTTGAGTAACAGAACTGCTTATGTTTTGAATGGAGCGTTTCAAATGGTTCCTATTGGAGTAGCAGGGGAGATCTGTTTAGGTGGGGCAGGCGTGGCGCGAGGTTATTTAAACGCGGCAGAGTTAACGGCAGAGAAATTTATTAGCAATCCATTTGGCAGGGAAACAGGCGCAAGATTGTACAGAACAGGAGATGTAGGGCGCTGGCAGGCAGATGGAAAGATAGAGTATCTTGGAAGATTGGATGACCAGGTGAAGATCCGCGGTTACAGGATAGAGCCCGGGGAGATAGAAAATGTGCTTCAGCAAAGCGACCTGGTGCGGCAGGCTGTAGTGGAGGTTAAAGAAGATAAAGAAGGAAATAAAAGATTGGTGGCTTACCTGGTATCGACGGGAGAATTTAGCCGGGAGGCGATTGTATCCTATTTAAAAAAGAAGTTACCCGAGTATATGGTGCCTGCATTTTGGGTAGAACTGGAGCATTTCCCATTGACACCTAATGGTAAGATCGATAAAAAAGCACTACCTGACCCGGATGTCACGGAAGGGTTATGGAATGATTATGTAGCTCCCGGCAATGACTTAGAAAAATCCCTTGTAGAAATATGGAAGCATTTATTCGGAATAGAAAAAGTGGGTATAAGAAATAACTTCTTTGAGCTTGGCGGTCATTCCCTCCTTGCAATGCGGGTAATATCCGCGATCCGTCGGGAACTGAACGTGGAGGTATCTCTTATTGACATTTTTGAATCTACAATACAGTCACTGGCCGCTAAAATTACAAGCCAACAGACAGCTGAAGCTGACTCCGTTGAATTTCACAAAGTGGAAACTTCCTTAACGCTTCAACAGACCTCGGAGATCGCTGCGCAATTAGAAAAGGAGGTATTGGAGTGGGGTTTAAATGGGAAAGGGAAATATATGATTCCTATTAAGAAAGACGGTACAAAAATTCCCTTTTTCGGAATAATAAGTTTTAACGCCTATCGCGTATTAAGCAATTTTATGCCGGACGATCAGCCTTTGTATTATTTGCCACCAACTCAATCTGCATCCGTTGAAGATATAGCATCGCACTATATTAAGGAAATAAAGCTCCTGAAGCCTTCCGGACCATACTGTATAGGTGGGTTTTGTGCCGCAGGTATGATTGCATCTGAGATGGCCCAGCAACTGAAAGCCCAGGGTGATGAGGTTTCAGCTTTAGTGTTGTTTGAATATTATTCACCAAAGGCTGCAATATCGAGGAGGACGTTAAAATATAAACTACGCAAATTATATTATTATAGAGACCGTTTAATCCAGCTGAGTAATTCAAGGCAATCGCGCCTGGATCTATTAAGATTTATTATAACAAAATCATTTTACACCGTCAAAAAGCCCTTTCTAAAATCTCCGCCTTCTAAATTCATCACAAGTCTGGAATATTACAAATATGTCGATAAACCCTATGCAGGCAAAGTTATTTTGTTTCAAGCGAGTATTCCGCCATTGGAAATCAAGGATAGTCCGCTGATGGGATGGTCAGGTTTTTTTACCGGCGATGTAGATGTGATTAGGATTGACGGAGGACATCTTGGAATTCTTAGAGAACCGGGCGTGGTGAAACTTGCAGAAAAGCTAAATACAGTATTGGAAAGTATAAATCAGGCATATAAAAAATAAATAAAGGAAATTCGGTTATTTCGATTACCTGATTTGATCAATCAGGTTTTATTCCGACCTGTATTATCCATTTATTTAGACTCTGTAAATGCTTTGCTGAATGAATAATAAAGATTTATTCAGTCTATCCGCCTTTTTCCTCAACCCAAACAACATATCATTTTCTTCGTTCATCCATAAGGTACTTTTACCAGATAAAGAAACCTAGGTATGTACAAGAAAATGATATGGCTGATCCTGATTTTGTTTCCGGTATTATGTCACGCGCAATTTGATAATTTATTGAAAAAAACAAAGGATAAAGTAATAAAACGCGTAGATAATAAAGTAGATAAAGCGATAGATAAAAAACTGGATGAGCTGGAAGGAAAAGAATCCGGGACCACGACCCAAAATAATCAGTCTTCCAAAGATGAAACACCGGAATCAACACCTGAAACAACGAAAAGCTTCTCCAGATTTGATTTTGTTCCCCGGCGAAAAAATTATTTACGCAGAAGATCTTGCACAGGACGCAATAGGGGAGTTACCGCTTACATGGAACTCCAGTGGTAAAGGCGAGATAATCACCCTTAACAATCAAAAAGGAAACTGGCTTCGTGTGTTTCAAAACAATACTTATCTCACGGGTAATACAAAAAGCTTCGGCGAAAACTATACGATTGAATTTGATCTGCTGTATTTTTTTGAACCCAAAGTAAAAGGATATGTGCTGCCCGGATGGCGTTTTGGCCTGTTCAGCAGTGGTGGTATTGACCCTGCAGACAATTCATTTTTAAAAGAACACGCTGAAACAAATAGCACCGAGATAAGATTTGGCTATGGTAGTTATGCTTTGGCCTATTTGGAAAGCAAAGCTAAACGGGTTTCTACCTTTAAAAGTGACAAGATGCAATTGGGAGAGGTTCTACCTGGGTTCAACAAAGTTGTACATTATTCTGTGCAGGTGCAAAAAACGCGCTTTCGTTTATGGATCGATGAACGAAAAGTATTTGATATTCCGAGAGCTGTTAATGTGGCTGACACCTTAAACCAGGTCTTCTTTAACATGGAAGGATCGAATTACAAAGAAGACGAAATAGGTTTATTTGTTTCCAACCACAAGATCGCAACCGGGATGCCTGATACCAGGCACAAATTGATCAACGAAGGCAGGTTCTCTACCACAGGAATATTGTTCGACGTTAATGCCGCTACTATTAAACCTGAAAGCAATGGCGTTCTGAAAGAAATCGCTGATGTACTAAAAAGCAATGCAGGAATTAAAATAAAAATTATCGGGCAAACCGATAGTGACGGTACAGATACAGCCAATCTCGAATTATCAAAAAGAAGAGCCGAAGCTGTAAAAGCATCCCTGGTTAAAGATTGGAACATTGATACATCAACAATGGAAACCGATGGAAAGGGCGAGAGTACTCCTGCAGACTCAAACAAAACCAAAGAAGGCAAAGCTCAAAACATAAGAGTGGAATTTATAAAATTGTAGGTATCTCCTCAATCCGAAATAATAATCTCTTTAAATTTTTTATGAAACGATTTAATATTTTTTTTCCTATACATAAAGGTCTGCGTGCAATGCTTTATGAAACAGCCTTGCAATTACAGCAAACTACTTTTCATGAATTTGAAGAGGCCCGGGAAGCAATTGAAAAAGTAAGATCGGTCATAGAATTATTTGAAAAACATGTCTATTACGAAGATCGGTATGTGCTGCCTGCTCTTGCAGCTCATGAACCTTCCGCGGTTGAATCGTTTGAACAGGAACACAATCAAGACCATATACTGGGCAGGCAGTTACAACACTGATTGCTGTGTTGGCTGCAACAACCTCCGTGTCGAACAAACAGATCATTGGCGAAGATCTCACCAAAACGTTTGTGGAATTTGTTTCATTCAATCTAAAACACATGGCGAGGGAGGAAGAGGTGATCAATAGTTTGCTATGGCGTTATTGTACCGATGCCGAATTGCTCCACATCACGCAACAGATCAGGAGCAACACGACACCCGCAGAAATGGAAGCATAAAGCAAATGGATGATAAGGGGTATGAATAATGCCGAGATGTCCGATTGGCTAAAGGGAGTGAGTAACAGTGCTCCCCAACCCGTATTTCAGTCGGTATTAACCGTTGCAGAAAGCCAGCTGTCTCCAAACAGGTGGTCCATTTTGCAGGAGTCATTAACTGAAGGAGCAATGGTAGTATAAATCAGCATCTTTCCAGAAGGCCTGACAACGCGGCGATTTGTGCGCTGTTCCTTCTCTGCCGTGCGGCGTCGCCTGGCAAAATGTAATTGTAGATGGAGGAACAAATCAGACTAAGATTAACAGGATCCATTTTCTGATTTCATATCTTACCTGGATTATTTTTCTTGTTCAACATTTCATACAAGGTTTCTAACAATTCATGCATCTTCTGTTCATAGATCTTCTTTAATGATTTAACTTGAATAAATTTAGGAATAACCTGCAACGTCTTTTAGAAAATAGTTCATAACCAATAGATCTAACCAATTATGCGAAAGGTAAATGTTGTTATTGCAACGATTGTTATCACGATTTGTACAGTTATATATGCCTGTGGCCCTTCGGCTTCTAAAGAAGGAGATAAAGCTTCCGTTCCTTCGCAGGATGAGAGGATAAAGCGCGGCGAATATTTAGTATCCACTATCGGTTGTGATGACTGTCATTCGCCGAAGCGCATGGGGCCACAAGGGCCTGAGCTGATACCGGAATTGCGTTTATCTGGGTACCCTGCAAACATTCCTGTTCAAAAACCAGACAACGATGCGCTTAAACAGGGTTGGATGTTATTCGGTGCTGATCTCACTTTGGCTGTAGGACCCTGGGGTGTTTCGTTTGCGGCCAATATCACTTCAGATGCAACCGGTATCGGTAACTGGCAGGAAGGCCAGTTTATAACTGCCATGCGTATGGGAAAGATAAAAGGCCTGGAAAATGGCCGTTCCATGCTTCCACCGATGCCCTGGTTTAATTTCGGAAAGATGACCGATGAGGATCTGAAATCTATTTTTGCGTATTTGAAGACTACCAAAGCTGTTTCAAACGTGGTACCCGCGCCCATGCAGGTCGCAGATATAAATACTAAACAATTACCCAAAAAGAAAATCTAGTGTTGCGTTAAGATTAAATTCGCGTTCTTGAATAGACAAGGTGTACCTAGTGTCATGTTAAGCTTGTTGTGTCGCAACCCAGGGTGTTTGTGGGACACAAACACCAGCATGCCGCCGGTCGTGTCTCACGACCGGCATTAAACGCACCATGCAATTTCGATACTTCATAAAACTGCATTCCCCGAACTCATGTAAATAATTGATTTGCTCTCATCTCATTGACTTCGCTGAATCATCATATACAGTATGCTCATTCGACCATACTGTATATGATATTTTCCTTGATTGGCGAATATAATTTCTATTACTTTTTTAAAATTTTCAATTGGAATTGTTCAATAATAACGCCAGTATAACGAAAAGAAAATATATCAGGCAACGATCAATTGCAACAAAAACATGGAGCGGCTTTTATGTACTTCCACATTGAGCTTTGCGCCGATAGCATGAAGCCGGGTTTCCATATCATGACGGTTCAATAAATTATTCAGTTGTTCCATATTACAGCCCTCATTTTCAAACTCGATGGTGAACAATAGTTTTGTTTTCTCCAGCGACATGTGCACAATACAATGCTTTGTGCCGGCTTCTACAAGGCTACGCAAGCCTTCTTTAAAAAGCAGGAAGGCTTCATGCCGCAACTTCATATCCAGTTCAAGCGTTTGTTTGCTATTGGAAAGGCTTTTGAAATGCTGGATTTGTTTTCCAGTTTCAGTATTACGAGCATACAGACCATAATTGCCGGTTGCGATCCAGAGCCAGCCATATTTATCCAAAATGAGACAGTTGATCATCGCATTTGGCAATGATGTGATTTTCACAATTCCATCATAAAATGAGCGGGTGGCCCGCGAAGGATCCCATTGAAACAATCCAAAGCCATGCATGCCGATCCAAAGCTTTCCCCGTGAATCTTCCACTATTTGTCTTACCGTTCGATTTTGCAGTAACGGTGGCTTGTAATAAACACCAGATCCTGTTGACTGAGAATATTTAAAAATGCCTGGCTGAGCTGCCATCCAGATAACGTCCTTATCTTTTGAAAGATACATATCCCAGACTGCGGTAATGCCAGCTTCTTTAAATCCTTTTATACCGATGGGCAACAGGTTAAAATTTTTATCATAACGGAAGATGCCGTCACCCCAGGATGTAGCAATGATATTACCGTTATTCGTTTCAATAAAACTCAGCATGCTGCCCTCGCCTTTCAGGCCGGTTACATGATGGGTGTGAGCAATATTGGTAAAATACTGATGAGATGGATTCATCCGGTAAAGTCCATTATTGCGGGTGCCCACCTAAACGTTATTTTCACGATCCTCATACAAACTGGTAGCGGTCTGGTAAACGATTCCCTGTTCAGCTTTAAAATTATTTGGTATTAGTTCGAATTTATTTTGCCCTTCATTAAAAAAACCAAGTACCTGCAGTCCTGTAACCCAAACGCGGCCATTCCGCTGCTCCATAAACCCATACAATTCATGATAGGTTTTTAATGTCGTAATGAATTCAAATTGTTGCAGGGCATTGATCTTCCGTTTAGGATCGTATTGCATGCAATAAGAAAAGCCGGGCCCCCAGCTTTCAAACCAAAGTCTGCTTTTGCTGTCAAAAAAAGAATGTGTAAAACTGATTTTCGGACCGAAGAGTTCTATCGCAGGCTCTTTTTCTATATTTTGCCCCGTGTAGCTTAAGTTTCCGGTTTTATGATTATAAATCGCAATGCCCCCACTTTGCAAACCCACCCAATATTTTTGTGTGCCGGGTTGGTGCGACATAGAAGTGATGCCCATTCAGCTCTTAAAGGAATTAGATTGGCTGCTGCTGAAAATTCATTCTTCTTTTTATCATATTGAATCAATTCACTACCACGGAACAATAGAAAGATGTTATTGAATTCATCTGAAATCAATCGTTTTTCATTGTGCAGAGATGTCTTTATCCTTGGCTTCACCACTACCGGCTGATAAGTGTAATTGCTCTTGTTAAAAATACCAAGATATCCGTCATTGCTCAATATCCAAAGATTGTCATCTCTATCGATCATTAATTGTTGCAAAGCATTTTCTGCAAGGCTGGTGGGCTGGCCTGCCTTATGCCTGAATGTCTTGTATTGAACTCCATCAAACCGTTGTAACCCGCGGTTGGTAGCAATCCATAGATAGCCGGTTCCGTCCTGAACGATGCTGGTAATTTCGTTGGAGGCGAGACCAGTGTTTGCGCTGTAATGTGCAAATGAAAATGGCGAAGACACCTGACCAACAGATCGCAAAAAAAAAACAAAGTAGAAGAAACAAGAAATAAACCCGCACAAGAAGCTATTTATAAGCTCAAATGTACAGAAGCCTTGTGATGTACTCAATTCCGCCAGGGATTAAATATGGGGTAACCCGAAAAGTATTGTAGCGTAAGAATAACCTGAAGACAGATGGATATAGGGCAACAAACCGGTATCAAATTCCTACGGATTATTTTTGAAAGTGTTTTGCCCGCAACCTATAGATAAAAATAAAATCCGCAAGGAAAAGTGTGGGGGAATAATTCTGAAACCAATTTTACTAAAACAATTCAACAAATAAAATCCACAGGGGGTAATATCGGCAACTAGTCACGTTATCCACCAGTTGTTAGCGAGGTGTAATTGTTTTTTTGTTCTCGTGATTGCCGTATACCACCATCTGAACAGCTCGTCCCGTTGCATGGCGTACATGCTTTTTTCAAGGAAAAGAAAAACTTCGTTCCATTCTCCTCCCTGTGCTTTATGACAGGTAACGGCATAACCAAATTTTGCACGAAGGCAATTTAAGTAAGGGTCTGTCTTCATTGCATCCTTATAGTCTTCTGAGTTTGGCGCAATTCCCTTCTTTTTTGTTCTTCGATTAAAATCTAACATCAGCATTTTTAATTGGCTCTTCGTAAAGTTTATTTCTTCACTGTATAGAATATCCAGGGATATCAGCATGTCATGCTCAGAGTCTGACAACTGCGCCTTGATTTTTATATGTTGAAAATACAAATCGCCCTGCATCGTTTTTTCTCTCAGCCCCAAAACCACAACAAAGTCACCGTTTGCCAAGGGAACTGCATAATTATTGTGAATCACCAGCAATACATCGTTTTTTTCAATGGGTAAATCCAAATCCCCAAACAAATCTCTACGTACCGCCCGGTTAATGCTGTTTACCATTCTGTTACTTCTGGCAATGGCAATGGTGCCGTCTGGGCCAACTTCTTTAAAACGGTTCAAATAATTTTCAAACAGCTCCTTATCTGAAAGGTGTATGATAACATTGCTCCTTTGAGCTGCAGGAAGCTTTGGATACAAAGGCAAATCCTGTTTAATGCCCAGGTTTCTAACTGCTGAAGCCAAAACTAAAATATCATTTGTTGGATCCGTTCTTTCAATCTTTTGAAGTGTAACGGAAATGGCAATCCGTTTTTGTTTTGCCAGCCATTCTATTTCCAAAGCCGGACTAAAAACTTGTTTCACCGGGGACAATTGTCCCGGATCGCCAACGAAAATTATCTTATTGTTTCCTACAGCTGAAAAAAGATCTGCGAGTAGATGGCCAGATCCAAACATTACGCTTACTGTATCTTCAGATACTTCACTGGCGAGCATAGATGATTCATCTATTATATATATTCTTTTACTATCATCAGTTTCTCTCAACGAAAAAAGCATAGTCATTTGACCGTGCTGTTCAATCGGAGCATCCTCGGGAACTTCATTATCCGCCCCGTCTATTTTGCTAAAATGATACAATTCGCTATGCACGGTTTTTGTCGTCAGACCAGTCTTTCCTCTAAGTACTGCTGCTGCCCTGCCGGTTGAAGCCAGTAAGGAAAATTTATATTTTTTTTCTGTCAACCATTTTGCTAAATATTGCATTAAAAAGGTTTTCCCGGTACCCGCATATCCCTTCAGAATAAAGGTGTCTGCTGCGGGGTGGTCAATAAATTTTTGAATAGCCTGGAAAGCTTCCTTTTGCTCTTCATTTAATTTCGCCGTAGTAGCCATTTAGGTTGATACTAAACAATCCAATAATAATTCTTCGGCAAAATAGCAATTGATTGATGGAAACCCAAAATTGGCTTGCATTGTACGATCATCCTGCAGCAAGATTATTGAGTACTGGGAATCTGAAAAAGACCATCGGCTCTTGATTTGAACTTGTATTATATTAACTCTAAGAGTTGTTATTTTTTTGAGGGAACCAGATTGTAACTTTTGTTCCTTCCCGCAGGTCTTCAATTTCTACTTTTGCTCTTCGGTCTGGTATGAGATTGTTGAACATTGCAATCCTGTCCCGGGTCACTTTTACTCCCAATGATTTCCTGGCAATAGGATTATTTAAACTCAATCTGGCAGCTGCCTCCCGGCCTATACCATTATCTTCTATGGTAATGCGCAGGTAACCATCGGATAATATCGCCGCGATAGAAAGAATTCCTTTGCCGCTGATTTTATTACAAAGGCCATGAACTATAGCATTTTCAACGAATGGTTGAATGATCATTGGAGGAATGTAGAAATCGCCTTCCAGGATTTCCTTTTCAATTTGATATTTAGTGATGAACGAATCAACATACCTCATTTCTTCTAACTGGATATAAAATTGCAATGCCTTGAAATCCTCTTCAAAATGTACCAGAGGATTCATTGAATTTTCCAGGATCAGCCTGGTTAGATTGGAAAACTTTTGAATCATCGACGAGGCTTTTTCTTTGTCATTTTCCAAAGCGTAGGATTCGATGGTATTTAAAATATTGAATATAAAGTGTGGGTTCATCTGGGATCGCAGGGCTTTTAATTCGCTCTCCGAAAATCTCCGATCAAAGTCGGCCAGCAGCTTAGACTCCTTTTCAACTTCCAGTGCTTTGCTTTGTGCTATCAGTTCAGATGTTTTTTGTTGTACCTGCTGTTCAAGTTCACCAGTAAATTTCTCCTGTAGCAGTTTATTTGTTTCCAATTGCTTGATCAGTTGTGCCTGGAAAACGCTCTTTGCTTTTTCTACCTGGAGGTCCCGGTATGCGAGCCCTGTGAAATAAAAACACATGTCAATCACTAAAGCCATCTGCATAAAGTGATTAACGCTACCTCTTGGATCTGCTCCAAGCCACCCGGGTAATAAGTAATACAAATTAAAAAAGCGTACGATGAATAATAAACAAAATGCGACACAAATAGTAAGGGCTCCCAAGAATATGAATCGGTAAAAACCCTTTCTTATCCTGGATAAGTATATTACCCAGCTAACCATAAACAAAAGGAGTAAAAATTGAATGAAAGTATTCACCGATAAAAAATCACGGTGATATTTCATCGTTGTAGCCCAGTCCACCGTATATACAACCGCAACGAATAGCTGAATAAAAAGATACCATTTTGTAATCCTGTAAATACGCGGATGTTTCACATTGAGTTGTAAGATCTCTATGATAAACCGCCCTTGCATGAGAATTGCTGCTGCATTGATCAAATTAAATAATTCAATCCCTCGCAGATCTTCAAACCAGGGAAGTTCCAAAGGAGGATACTCAGCCTGGGCAATAGAGAGCAAAGCATTAAAAAATCCAAGGAGCGCATAGTAGAGATATGCCTTATCTTTTTCCAGTACAAGGTATTTGATAAAGCCAAATACACAAAACATAAAGAAAATCCCCGTAAAAAAATGTGACCATAGCAGTCCCGGACGGCCAATTTCTCTTTCAACATAAAAAGCTCTCAGCTCTGCATAGGGAAAGCTGCGCAATACCGGCATTTTTGCCATCCACAGCCCGTTAAAAAGTACAATTTGCAGAAGATAATTTGTCTGGGTATTTGCTTTTAAATCCAGGTCTATCCTCGCATCCTCATAGTAAACAGATCGGGCGATTACAGTGATGATATATCCAGTTTTGCCAACGAGTATTGATTTGTTTCCTTCTCTTTTATACAAGACTGCCTTGCTGACGGCCGCCGGGAATAGCAAAGCGATTGACGTATCCGATGAGGAATTATTTCGAATTGTGAATTTTAGCCAGAGAGATTGGATGCTATCGACAAAATAAAGACTGTCCTTTAAAAATATTCTGTTTAAGGGTTGAAACTTTCTGTTTATTAGACTATCAGGCGATACCGCGGATTTGCTTCTTTCGAATCTTACGCTGGCAAAATCATAAAGCGAAAAATCTTCATATGGCAAAGGAAAATTTAGGGTTAGTGAACTATCGACGTATTGCGATTGCAGATCATTACATATAAGCATACCCATCACAATCAGCTGGAATACATTAACAGGGTGATAGAAAATTGCTCTCATTGATAGTAACAAAATTACTGTTATCACAGCACAGGGCGTTGATTCTCACTAGCACAAATATTTGATCTGCTCAAGCAAAAGCCTATTTTACACATTTGATTAATTTTCTGAGTTCTTACTGGAATTTTTACATCAGCGATTTTCGCTGTCAACAATTATTGTAATGCAGTGATAAACTTGCATTAATTTCAGATAATAGAGTGTTCTGAAAAAACAATTCAGCAAATTATGATACGGGTTGTGTTAGTTGATGACGAACTACAAAGTTGTAAATCCTTAGCCATTAAACTCAGATCTGTGGCTGGAGACATTGAAATCCTTGGGACTTATCAAAATCCCGGTAAAGCTCTGTCAGGCATCAGTAAATTAAAGCCTCATGCGGTCTTTCTTGACATTGAAATGCCCGGAATGAATGGCTTCCAGTTACTCGACAAAATAGAAGAATGGGATTTTGAAGTGATCTTTGTAACCGCATATAACGAATATATGCTCAATGCGCTCCACGTTAGCGCATTCGATTATTTGCTCAAACCAGTTGATACAGAAGAGTTGAAAAATGTACTTGAAAGGCTCCGGAAAAGGCTTTCGCTTCATCAAAAGCCTAATCCAAAAAGAGAACAATTCGAATTATTAGGTGAATCACTGAAAGATAGTCATGTTCCCAAACGTATAGCCCTTACCACTTTGCAGGGAATTGTTTTTTTGAAGATCAATGAGATCATTCGGATTGAAGCATCCAGCAATTACTCCACTTTTCACCTGGTCAACAAACAAAAGATCCTTGTATCGAAAACATTAAAGGAATTCGAACAGGTTCTTACTCCACAAAATTTTTTTCGAATCAATCGCTCCTGCATTGTAAATACAGATTTTATTTCCCGGTATAAAAATGATGATGGTGGCATCGTCGAACTGCAGGATGGAACTGAAATAGGCGTTGGTCCCCATCGAAAAAATGAATTGGTCGAATTGATATCAAGGCTATAAAAAGTAACCGCCTCTTTTTATTTCAGTTGACGACATTCTTAATCATCTTTATTTATTAATGATAGTCTAGTGCTGGTAACTGGTAATATTTACTAATCCCCAATTAACTTCTACTCATTCAAATACTTGTTCCACTCGATTCATACCTTATATCCAGCAGTTTTTCTAAGCTTCGTCACCATTATTTAACCAAACTCTTTTTTTATGAAGAAAATAAGCTCCTTACTACTAGGCGTGATCATTTTATTGAGTGCCTGTAAAAAAGAAAATCCGCGCGATACCCCTTGCTCGTCCCTGGGAAATCAACAGGATTGGAAAAAATATGAAGGCAACCCTGTTTTTGTAAAGGGCAACAAAAATTCCTGGGATGATGGCATTGTACTAGGTCACTCTGTAATTAAAACTGGTTCTACGTTTAGGATGTGGTACTCTGGTGGGCACAGTATTCAAAGCGTCGCTGCTATTGGATATGCTACCTCTCAAGATGGAATACACTGGACAAGATATAGCGGTAACCCCATATTTACAGCTACTCCCGGAACCTGGGAGGAAGTAGCTGTCGGTGTTCCATCCGTGTTGCAGGATGGAAAAACGCTGCGCATGTGGTATACAGGAGGTTCTAACCCGGATGCTGGTCGAATTGGATATGCAACTTCTTCCGACGGTATTCATTGGAACCGTCATCCATCTCCAGTATTTACATCCCGTGCAGGATCATGGTACGCCGATGGAATTTTCCCGGGGACAGTCATAAAAGAAAATGGCGTTTTTAAGATGTGGTTCTCAGGAGCAACCGGATCAGTTTCGCAATCAACTCCAACCTCAAAAGGCGGCATTGGATACGCCACCTCGCCAGATGGCATTAACTGGGCAGTCTACGATAATCCAGCGACTACCACTGCACCTTATCAATTCAGCGATCCGGTAGTAAACTATGGACCAATGGGATCATGGGAATCAGCAGCGGTACTTGCACCCAGTGTGATCAGAACAAAATGTGGTTATGAGATGTGGTATGCCGGTGAAGTTTTTGGAGGAGGCCAACACCTGGGATATGCAACTTCACCAGATGGCATTCGATGGACCAAGGATCCCGCAAATCCTGTAATAAAAACGGATCCATGGAATCTATTACTGGTGTTTCCCAGTGTGATGTTGGATGGAAACAAATACAGGATGTGGTATGGTGCATTTGTGCTAGATGGTGAAGCTGTGAGTGGCGCAATAGGATATGCAACTATGCAGAAGTGAATATATTTACATGATCAGGTAAAAAGTTTGTAACACTATCAGCAGCAAGCCGAATTTTTAGAACTTGGCTTGCTGTTTTATGTGTATGGCAAAGCAAAAATTATCACGACAATGGTGAAAAGGATTTCACTCTGGCTGGGTGGTGTACTGGCGGTATTCATTGCTGTTATACTCATCAAAACCTTCCGTGTAAAGCCCTGGCCTGTTAGTAGGGTCGATATGGTGACATTGCGGCTGCCTGATTCTGCAATTCAACATTTAAGTGCTGCTATTCAGATACCGACTGTCTCGATCAGCGATACCTCTGCTATTGATACAACAGCCTTTACAACCTTTCGCTTTTTCCTGGAGCGATCGTACCCGCTGCTTCATCAATCCCTTTCGCGAACAATCATTAACCAGTTTTCTTTAGTTTTTGAATGGAAAGGACAAAATTCCTCCCTGAAACCTATTCTTCTTTTAGGGCATTATGATGTAGTGCCGGTAGAGCCGGCCTCTTTGAATGACTGGACCTTTGCCCCTTTCAGCGGCACTATCACCGATACCTCTATCTGGGGAAGGGGATCAGTAGACGACAAGGCCGGTGTCATCTCTATATTGGAAGCAACCGAGGCTATGCTGCGGAAGGGCTTCAAACCATTGCGGACTATTTATCTTTGTTTCGGGCACGATGAAGAAATCACTGGTAACGGCGCGAAGGCAAGTGCCGAATATCTGGCGCAGAAAGGAGTGCGGGCAGAGATGGTGCTCGATGAAGGAGGAGAGGTGATCGAGAACGAAGTGAAAGAAGTCGCGCGGCCCGTAGCGCTTATCGGCATTGCGGAAAAAGGATATGTTTCCTTTGCGTTGTCGGTACAAAAAGAAGGCGGTCACTCATCACAGCCCGCAAAAGAGACTGCTATTGATATACTGGCTGCGGGCCTGGTTAAACTACGTAGCAAACCTTCACCCTCCCGGTTAACCCCGCCGGTAAGAGAGTTTATGGATCGTATCGGTACCTCGTCTACTATTTTCATAAACAGGATGGCTTCAGCAAACATGTGGCTGTTTGAAGGGATAACAAAAAAAATGTTATCCGCCAGTCCCGGCGGCGCTGCAATGATCCATACTACAATTGTACCCACCATACTGGAGAGTGGCATTAAGGACAATTTGATACCTGCAATCGCTACTGCTACAGTCAATAGCAGAATTCTTCCCGGCGAAACAGCGCAGACAGTAGAAGATTATATCCGTCGGGTGATCGCGGATGACCGGATAAAAATTAAAAAGATGGGCAAGTTCAACACGGACCCCTCAACGGTGACCGCCGTTGAGTCACCCGCATTTAAAAGAGTGGAAAGTGCAGTTTATAAAATAATACCCCGGGTGCTGCCTGCACCCTACCTGATGCTCGGGGCCACAGACTCAAGGCAATACCGTCACCTGTCTGATGGTGTTGTTAATTTACTTCCAATCACCGACAGTAAAGGCTATCATGGTATTAATGAGCGACTACCGATTCGTGACCTGCAACGATGCATCAATTTTATGATGGTGATTATTGAGGAGAGCAATAAAGAGTTTAAATAACGGTGCCTTAGAAACTCGTTTGGTGAGGCGTTTTCGTACCGCACCTAAAGGTATGTTGGAATGTTATTGATCCTCCTAAGTAACACGCAATAAGTAAGCAGCCGCCCAAATTCCTGGCGGCATACCTCATTCAAGAAGATACTTGCTTTTAGGATACAGTATTGACCGGAATAATAATGCGTTTCCCCATCAAGTTCGAGTTTACAAAATGTTTATTGGCGTTATTATAATTATTATCACTTTTTAAGACCAGTATTTTACGCTTTGTGGCCGGGTGGATATCGAAAAGTAAATCAATGATATTGTTGAATCAATCAAGATCGTTTCAACATCTTCGGTTGAAAAATTGTTCAGCATCCCGTCGCGAAGCTGCTTCCGTTGAATTTCGATACTTACCTTTCATCTGTTCTTCATAACCATAAAATCAGGATTTGCAGTAGCTTCGGTAATAAAGAATAAGGAATTTTGAAAGAGTCCATTTTTATATTCCTGATACTCTCTATCGCCCTTAAATCAAAAGCGCAGTCCGTTAACTGTATATTTAAAAAACCGGTTATCACCATTCATTTCGGCACCGGTAATGTAAGTGATGTGAATACAGATGAACTTCTCATCTACGAACGGATAAGAAGTTTCTGCCCCGGTGATGGTTATTATACCTATACGCCTTATACCAGCGATTGCTTTCGTGGTGATTGGTTTACAATAACGGAAGACCATACACCGGCTGATGCATCTGGCAATATGCTACTGGTGAATTCATCCTACAATACCGGCACCTTTTTGCAAACAATAGTAAGTGGTTTAAAAGGAGGTACTATCTATGAATTTGGCGTATGGCTGATGAATGTGTGTAAAATCACAGATAAATGCCCCTTCCCTTTATTACCCAATATTACCATCTTGCTGCAAACGGGTGCAGGAGAAACCATAGCACAGTTTGGTACCGGGGAAATCGCAAGAACCCAGGGACCATACTGGAAACAGTATAGGGCTATTTTTACTACCCCATCTTCCGGAACACCCTTAACGTTAATGATGATCAACAATAAACCGGGAGGCTGTGGAAATGACTTTGCTTTAGACGATAT
>Ga0136634_10000508_pt1 | contig 17151 bp, 14 predicted proteins | sample AntDrymUQ8332106_2_FD_104654 | JGI IMG/M metagenome (GOLD analysis project Ga0136634, IMG submission 104654) | Polar desert sand microbial communities from Dry Valleys, Antarctica - metaG UQ833 (21.06) | ecosystem: Environmental > Terrestrial > Soil > Desert | place: Antarctica: Dry Valley... | reverse complement strand
GTGAAAATTCCGTTGGCGACAAAGTTATGCGAATCGGCAATGTCAAGGTCGTACACGGTGCGTGACTCCGCCTCGTGCAGTTCCAACTCGGTCACGATGTCATAGCCACCCTTGATCTCGGCCACCGCCATTCCGGCGCGGACATACTGCGCCTGGATCAGCGGTAAATACCCCTTGCCGAAACGCGCGCGCTGGATCAACCGGCCGCCGAGAATGTTCCGCAGACGCGTCGCCTCTGTTACCGCAACACCGTAATCGCGGCGCCAGAACTTGGCAACCCATCCCCCCTTGCCTTCGGTAATCGGTCTCATTGCGAAACCGGCAGCCACTGCCTGCTGCATCGCCAATTCGGTGCAGGTGCGCGCGTAGATGCGATGGTCCGGTTTATCACGGCGCGAGTCGCTGCACATGCTGATAATCACATCGCCTTCGTCGCCGAAGGAAGGGCGTCTGCGGTCATCCGGATGATCCATCGTAAGACCGCGATCAGCCAGAAGCCACTTGGCTGCACGCTCTGTATTCAACGCCAGAAATTCGCGCGGCACCGCAGGCTCTCCTTTGCGCTTGCGGCCTGCGGTAAATGCGCGCATCGGCAGGCCGTACTTCAACGACATGACAGCGAGCTCTTCATGCGCTTCAATGGCGCTTTCGTAAGTGCCGATGATCCAGATCTGCTCTCCGCCTTCCTTGCGCGCGCGATGCCGGAAGCCAGGCGGCAGATACTTGCTGTGCCGCGCGCGCCGATGACCTGAAACAGCGAGCCGGTAACCAACCCCCGGCTTCATCATCATGTACAGGAAGTAGCGCGCCGGCATGTGCCCTACCGCGTAGCCGGCGAAATGCACGTGCTCGGGCGTCGTCGTCAGCGCTTTCCCTCTTTGCGTACGAATCGTCACGAGCCGCGTCTGCTCGGTGCGATGGTGAACGCGCTCGACACGCGAAACGCCCACTTGGCCGCCACCGATGCACGACTTAACCAGGTTGCCGACACGAACCTGCTCGACCGGTTTGACCGTTCCATCGGCCATCGTCACTTCGGTGCCGGCAACGACGCACTGGTCGTCGTCGCCGACTGCGAAGATGACGTTGTTTCTGCCCGCAAGCTGCTTCAGCCACGCGTACTGCAACCGGTTCGTATCCTGGAACTCGTCGACCAATACGTGGCGAAACCGGCCCTGATAGTGGTTGCGCAGTATTTCGTTTCGATCGAGCAGTTCGTAGGACCGCAACAGCAGCTCGGCAAAATCGACGACCCCCTCGCGATTGCACTGCGCGTCATACAGCGCGTAGAGCTCGACAAACTTTCGGTTGTAGTCGTCGTTGACTTCAACCGCGTTCGCGCGCAGCCCGGCCTCCTTGGCGTTGTTGATGAAGAGCTGTAGGTTGCGCGGCGGGTAGCGCTCGTCGTCAATGCTGTTGGCTTTCAGCAGCCGTTTGATCGCGCTAAGTTGGTCCGCACTATCAAGTATCTGAAAAGTCGAGGGCAAGCCTGCGTCACGGAAATGCGTACGAAGCATCCGGTTGCACAAACCATGGAACGTTCCGATCCACATGCCGCGCGTATTGATCGGAAGCATCGCCGACAACCGGGTCAGCATTTCCTTGGCGGCCTTGTTGGTAAACGTCACCGCCAGGATGCCTTGTGGCGACACCTGTCCCGTCTGGACCAGCCACGCGATGCGCGTTGTCAGCACGCGCGTCTTGCCGCTACCCGCGCCCGCAAGTATCAGCGCTGATTGACTTGGGAGAGTGACCGCGGCCAGTTGCCGCTCGTTGAGGTTTTGCAGCAGATTCATACGAGGGCGCGAGTCTAGGGCAACTGAGAGTCAGCGCCTCTATGCGACCGAGGCGACCCGACCCATATAATCGTTTGATGCACCCGAAGTACGAACCGCAGAAGATCGAAGCCGACGCGCAACGGCACTGGAGCGCGGCAAATGCGTATCGCGCTGTGGAAAGTTCGGTCGACGCCAACGGAGCGTTGAAGCCGAAGTTCTACGTCTGCTCGATGCTGCCGTATCCGAGTGGCAAGCTGCACATGGGGCATGTGCGCAACTACACGTTGAACGACGTGTTGTATCGCGTGATGCGCATGCGTGGTTACAACGTGATGACACCGATGGGCTGGGATGCGTTCGGGCTGCCGTCCGAGAACGCGGCGATCGAGAAGAAGGTGTCACCGGCGGCGTGGACCTACGCCAACATCGCCGACATGAAGTCGCAGATGCAGCCGCTTGGGCTCGCATTCGACTGGTCGCGCGAAGTCACGACGTGCAAGCCGGACTACTACGTCTGGAATCAGTGGATGTTTCTGAAGATGCTCGAATCGGGCCTCGCTTACCGCAAGACGCAGGTCGTCAACTGGGATCCGGTCGATCAGACCGTGCTTGCGAATGAGCAGGTGATCGACGGTCGGGGCTGGCGGTCCGATGCGATCGTCGAGAAGCGCGAGATCCCCGGCTACTTCCTCGCGATCACGAAGTATGCGGAGGAATTGCTCGAGGATCTGAAGCATCTCGACTGGCCGCCGCAGGTGCGCACGATGCAGGAGAACTGGATCGGCAAGAGCGTCGGTGTCAACTTTGCTTTCCCCTATTCACTCGGCAGCGAGCAAAGCGTTCTGCGTGTGTTCACGACCCGTGCCGACACGATCATGGGCGTGACATTCGTCGCCATCGCCGCCGAGCACCCGCTGGCCGCACGGCTAGCGCGCGATAAGCCTGAGCTCGTCGCGTTTATCGACGCGTGCAGGCGCGGACGTGTATCGGAAGCCGACATCGCGACGATGGAGAAGTCCGGAATGCCGACCGGATTCTTCGTGAGCCACCCGCTGTCTGGCGAGCAGATCCCCGTGTGGATCGGTAACTATGTGCTGATGGGTTACGGCGAAGGGGCGGTGATGGGCGTCCCCGGCCACGACGAGCGTGACTTCGAGTTCGCGAAGAAGTACGCGTTGCCGATCAAGCAGGTCATCGCTGTCGCGCCGCATCTGGCGCCAGCCGATGGTGGGTGCGAATTTTCCGACGCCGCGTGGCAGCCCTGGTACGCGGACAAGGAACATGGTGCGTGCATCAACTCGGGCAAGTACGACGGGCTGATGCATCAGGCTGCAATCGCCGTGATTGCGGTTGATCTGAAACTGCTTGGCCTCGGTGATTTGCAGACGCAGTGGCGTTTGCGCGACTGGGGCATCTCACGCCAACGCTACTGGGGCACGCCAATCCCGATCATTCACTGCACCGATTGCGGTGTGGTCCCGGTACCCGAAAAGGATCTACCGGTAGTGCTGCCCGAACATCTGATCCCTGATGGCAGCGGCAACCCGCTGAACAAGTACGAACCGTTCCTGAAGTGCGAATGCCCGCGCTGCGGCAAAGCGGCGCGACGCGAAACTGACACGATGGACACGTTTGTCGATTCGTCCTGGTACTACATGCGTTATTGCTCACCGGACAATGCGGACGCCATCGTGGATCGGCGCACCGATTACTGGATGCCGATGGATCAGTACATCGGCGGCATCGAGCACGCCGTACTCCACCTTCTCTACGCGCGCTTCTGGACCAAGGTGATGCGCGATATGGGCCTGGTGAAATTCGACGAGCCATTCAAGCGCCTGTTCACGCAAGGCATGTTGACGGCGGAGTGCTACTACCGCGAAGACGACGCCGGAAAAAAGCGTTGGTACTACCCGGACGAGATCGATATCGAGTACGACGACCGTGGGCGGCCGGTCAAGGCCAGCGCGCGCGACGATAGCGAACCGGTTTTCTTCGGCGGCATCGAGAAAATGTCGAAGAGCAAGAACAACGTGGTCGAGCCGCGCGACATCATTGCGAAGTTTGGCGCCGACACCGCGCGCGCGTTCGTGATGTTCGCCGGTCCCCCGGATCAGAGCGCGCCCTGGTCTAGCTCGAGTGCCGACGGAACGTATCGGTTCCTGCGCAGGCTCTGGGCCTATTGCCATGATCAGCAGTCATTGATTGCAAAGGCAGGTCCGATCGACGCGGCATCGTTGAACGGCGGCGACAAGCGCATTCGGCGCGAGATTCACCTGCATTTGAAGCAGGCGGGTCACGATTACGAGCGCATGCACTACAACACGGTGGTGTCAGCCGCGATGAAGATGCTGAACGCGCTCGAGGATGCAAGAACGGCTGCCGGTGCCAGTGATGCTTCTTCGGCGGTAACCAAGGAAGCAGTCGGAATTTTGTTACGCGTTTTATATCCGATTGCGCCGCATATCGCGCACGCACTGTGGACTGAGCTTGGTTTCGCGAGCGAACACGGCGATTTGCTCGATACACAATGGCCGCTAGTCGATGAAGCGGCCGTGGCGCAGGACGAAATGGAGCTCGTGGTCCAGGTCAACGGAAGGGTACGGGGTTCGATTCGCGTTCCATCTCACGCTGAGGACGCCGTGATCACGGCCACTGCGCTTGCCGACGCGAGCGTGCTTCGGTTCATTGAAGGTCGCCCGGTCAAATTTTCCAAAGTGGTGCGTCCGAAGCTTGTGACGATTGCGGTCTAGGCAACCTCGCGATGCGCCCAGCCGTTTTGTCCGCACTTCTATTTTTGGTTTTACCCACACTGGTGTCGTGCGGCTTCCAACTGCGCGGGTCCCAGACGTTGCCGATCGATCGCGTGTACCTGGCGCTCCCCGTCAATTCGCCGATTGGCGCGGAGATCACGCGCGTCGTTCGTTCGTCGAGCAATGCCAATGTGGTGCAGGACCGCAAGAGCGCGCAGGCAATCATCGAGCTGCTAGCGGAGCAACGCGAACGCGAAGTGTTGTCAATCAATGCTCAGGGGCGTGCACGCGAGTATCAACTGCGACTGCGCACGACATTTCGCGTTGTCGACCCCGAGGGCAACGAGCTGATCGCGCCCACCACGCTTCTGGCGCGACGCGATATCGCCTTCAACGAGTCGGAGCTGCTGGCAAAGGAATCAGAAGAAGCGCTGCTGTATCGCGACATGCAGAGCGATCTGGTGCGGCAGATCGTCAATCGCCTGCAGGGAATCAAGCCCGTGGCGCCAAGCAATGCAGGTTAGAAGCGACGCGCTGGGCGGCCTGCTTTCGAGAGCACAACGTTCCGGATCACTGCCGCCTGTCTTCGTCGTTGCCGGCGACGAAACTTTGCTGTGCCTGGAGGCGCAGGACGCGATCCGTTCCACCGCGCGCGGCCTGGGCTACACCGAGCGCGAGGTTTTGAATGCTGATGCACGCTTCGACTGGTCCAGGCTGAACGAGGCTACGCAATCACTGTCGCTATTTTCAGATAAGAAGATCGTAGAAATCCGCCTGCCGGGCGGCAAGCCGGGCGTGACGGGCGCAAAGGCGCTCGAGGCGCATGCGCTTAATGCCGAGGATGGTGTGCTGACAATCATTGCGCTGCCGCGCATCGATCGGCGCGACAGACAGTCGCGCTGGATCGAAGCGCTCGAGCGATCGGGCGTGATGGTCGACATCGACACCATCGAGCGCGCGCAGCTACCGCAATGGATTGCGAGGCGCCTGGCGTCCCAACAACAGAGCGCAGGGCGCGAAGCGCTTTCTTTCATCGCCGACAAGGTCGAAGGTAACCTGCTGGCCGCGCATCAGGAGATCGCAAAGCTTTCGCTGCTCTATCCCGCGGGTGAGCTGTCGCTCGAACAGGTCACGGATAGCGTGCTGAACGTGGCGCGCTACGACGTGTTCCAGTTGCCGATTGCGATGTTGAGCGGAGACGCCGCGCGCGTTTGCAAGACTATGACCGGGCTCGAAGCGGAAGGCGAGGCCATTCCACTCGTGCTGTGGGTGATCACCGAAGAACTGCGCATGCTGATCCGCGTCAAAGCGCACGTTGATGCGGGCCGGCCGTTTTCGACTGCGGCGCGCGAGAACCGTTTGTGGGGACCGCGTGAGAAGCTGGTTGAACGGGCGATTGCGCGGCTGCCGGTTGACGCTCTGGAGACCGCGTGGTTGCGCGCGGCCGATATCGACCGCATCGCAAAGGGGTTGCGCGCACCACGCGCCGATAGCGATGCCTGGCTTGAACTGACGGAACTTTCATTGAGCATTGCGCTAGTGAAAACGGTCTCGTGATGAGCTCCCAAGCGACTCAATCGCCGGTTAATGCGGCGCAGGGATCATCCGCAGCGAGCATCGATGAGTACATCGAGAACTTGGGGCGCACCGCACGTCAAGCGTCCACAACGATGGCCGCTGCAGGGAGTCGTGTCAAGGATCAGGCGCTGCAGCGGCTTGCACACCAGATCCGCGAACATCGCGATCAGATCAAAGCGGCGAACGCTCGCGATCTGCAGCGTGCGCAAGCAAGCAACGTTTCGGCAGCGCTTCTGGACAGGCTCGCGTTGGACGACGAAGCCATCGAGCAGATGGCTGCCGGCGTCGAGCAGGTCATGCGTCTGCCGGATCCGGTAGGAGAGATCATCGAAATGAAGCCGCGACCAAGCGGCCTTCAGGTGGGCCGCATGCGCGTGCCGCTCGGCGTGATTGCCATCATTTACGAGAGCCGGCCCAATGTGACGATCGACGCCGCTGCGTTATGCATCAAGAGCGGCAACGCGGCGATCCTGCGCGGTGGATCGGAAGCGATCGAATGCAATCGGCTGCTGGCTGACCTGGTACGCGCAGCACTGGTTGGCGATGGAGCTGACGTGGCCCTCCCGGGCGATGCCGTGCAGTTGGTCAACATCACCGATCGCGCGGCAGTGGGCGCACTGGCGCAGATGACCGATTACATCGACCTCCTGGTCCCGCGCGGCGGGCGCGGGCTGATCGAGCGGCTGATGCGCGAATCGCGCATCCCGATGCTCAAACATCTCGACGGTATTTGCCACGTTTATATAGACGGTGCGGCCGACGTCGCAAAGGCCATCGCAATCGCCGACAACGCCAAGACACAGCGCTACGGAACGTGCAACACGATGGAGACATTGCTGGTTGCCCGAAGCATTGCACCGCGCGTACTGCCCAACCTGGGCCGCATTTATCGATCAAAGAACGTCGAGCTGCGCGGATGCGACGAGTCGCGTTCAATGCTCGAGATGGCGGGTGTGGCAGGCGTTGTCGAAGCGACCGAAGCCGACTGGCGCACCGAATACCTCGCCCCCATCCTGTCGATCGCAATTGTGAACAGCATTGATGAAGCCATTGCGCACATCAACACGTACGGCAGCAAGCACACCGATGCAATCGTTACCGAGGACTACTCTGTCGCGATGCGCTTTGTGCGCGAAGTCGATTCCGCATCGGTCATTGTCAATGCATCAACGCGCTTTGCCGACGGTTTCGAATATGGGCTCGGAGCGGAGATCGGCATTTCAAATGACAAATTGCACGCGCGCGGCCCGGTCGGGCTGGAAGGACTGACGTCGCTGAAGTACGTCGTGTTCGGGCACGGCGAAGTGCGCACGAGCTGAGCAACCACATGGGAAGTGAATTTCTGTGGATCAAATCGGCACACATCATCTTCGTGACCAGCTGGTTTGCCGGACTCTTTTATCTGCCGCGCATCTACGTAAACCTTGCCAGTGCTGATGATGCGGCAACTCGCACACGACTCCTGACGATGGCGCGCAAGCTTCTGCGGTTCACATCGGGGCTGGCTGTGCTCGCGCTTGCCTTTGGGATGTGGCTGCTGAGCTACGGCGTCGGCGTCGGCGCGGGCTGGATGAACGCGAAGCTTGCGTTGGTGCTGGCGGTCCTTGGCTATCACGCATGGTGCGCGGTGCTCTACGGGCGGTTTATGCGTGCCGAAACCACCCACTCGCACGTCTGGTTTCGCTGGTTCAATGAAATTCCGGTGCTGCTACTAACCGCGATTGTCATCCTCGTTGTTGTAAAGCCGTTTTAGCGTTGTATTTGAATCCGGATCATTAAAGTCGTTTTAGGAAAACATGAACAAGACTGTCGACTATTTCATGACGCCCGTGTCCCCGTTTACCTACCTGGGACATGACCGCTTCCGCGAGATATGTGCGAAGCATCAGGCAAAGATCCATCTGCACGTAATGGACCTCGGCAAGGTGTTTCCAGCTTCCGGCGGTGTCGCGCTGAAGGATCGCTCGGCGCAGCGACGCGCGTATCGGCTGATGGAGCTCAAGCGCTGGCGCGATTTTCTTGGCCTGCCGCTGACGATCGAGCCCAAGCATTTTCCCGTTCCGGGCGAGCCGGCCGCCACGCTGATTCTTGCTGTTCTCGAGCGGCACGGTGTATCCGCTGCACTCGACGTCGCGGGCGATTGCGCGCGTGCGGTGTGGGCCGACGAAAAAAACGTTTCCGAGCCGCAGGTGTTGGCAGAGATACTCGCTTCGCGGCAGCTTGAATCATCCGAGTTGATCGAGCACGCGAGGTCAGCAGAGGTTGCGGCTCGCTACGTGCAACATTCGCAGGAAGCCATTGCGCGCAACATTTTTGGCTCGCCGACCTACATTTATCGCGACGAACTGTTCTGGGGCCAGGACCGGCTCGACTTTCTCGACCGCGCGCTGGCTGCGTAACTTCGCAGCAGTGACCCATTCTTTCTTCGCAATTTGCCCTCGCGGTCTCGAGGCAGTGCTGGGCGACGAGCTCAAGCGCCTCGGTGCGTCTGCGATCCGTTCCGAAGCGGGCGGTGTGGGTTTCACGGGTGCAATTGCGGTGGCGTATGCAGCAAATCTGCACTCCCGAATCGCAAGTCGCATTTTGTGGCAGGTCGGGCGCCGGGGCTATCTGACCGAACAGCATCTGTACGACGCCACACAGGAGGTCAGGTGGCAGGACATCATGTCGCCGCAGCAAACACTTCGCGTCGACGTGACCGCATCGCGATCGCCGTTGCAAAGTCTTGAGTTTGCGATGTTGCGCATCAAGGACGGAATCGTTGATCGCCTGCGCGAGCTGACAGGCGAACGTCCTTCGATCGATCGTACGAACCCTGACGTCCGTGTGTTCGCCTACCTCGATAGCTCGACCGTCACGCTGTACATCGATCTTTCCGGCGAAACATTGTTCAAGCGGGGTTGGCGCGCGGACAAGGGTGAGGCGCCATTGAAGGAAAACCTTGCCGCGGGGTTGCTCGCCTTGTCGGGATGGATGCCCGACACGCCGCTCGCCGACCTGTTTTGCGGCAGCGGCACGATCGTCATAGAGGCCGCATCAATCGCGGCCCGCCGACCGCCTGGGCTCAACCGTCACTTTTCGTTCGAGCAACTCAAAGGCTTCGACTCGCATGCCTGGAGAAAATTGAAGGACAAGGCACGCGCCGGCATCGACGACTCCGTTGCGGCGACATTGAATGGCTCGGATATCTCGACCCGCGTGGTCGAGCAAGCAGTTGCCAACGCAAAGCTCGCCGGGCTGCAGTCCTGGCTCGACGATGGACGGATGCGCTTTTCTGCGATCGACGCTCGAGTCGCCACGCCCGGTGCGCCGCGCGGGATCATCATCTCGAACCCGCCCTATGGCGAACAGAGCGCGCCGCGATCGGCGTCGGTACCCGACATGATGCGCAACGTCGGCGACCGGTTGAAGCAGCAGTTTGCCGGCTGGGAAGCGTGGTTCCTGACGTCTGATCGCGAATTGCCCAAACAAATGCGATTGCAGGAAACGCGCAAGACCGTACTGTTCAACGGCCCGCTCGAGTGCCGCTTCTTTCGCTTTGCCTTGGTGGCTGGCGGCTACCGTCCGCGGGCCACCATTTCAGAGTAACGGGTCAGGCCCGCAGTTCACTCTCAACATCGCTGGCAATATTCTCGGGCTTGGTCGACGGTGCATAGCGCTGAACAACAGCGCCGGTTTTCCCGATCAGAAACTTTGTGAAGTTCCACTTGATGGCCTCCGACCCCAGCAATCCCTTTTTCTCTGAAGTCAGATATTTGTACAAAGGATGTGCGTTGGCACCATTGACTTCAATCTTGGAAAACATCGGGAACGTCACACCAAAACTTGTTTCGCAGAATGCAGCTATTTCAGCGTCGGCCCCCGGCTCCTGCTGCCCGAACTGGTTGCTGGGAAAACCGAGCACAGCGAAGCCTCGATCTGCGTACTTGCGGTGCAACGCTTCGAGTCCCTTGTACTGAGGCGTGAAGCCGCATTGACTAGCCGTGTTGACGACCAACAGCACTTTTCCCTTGTATTCCACCAATTTGGTGGGCTTGCCCCCAATCGTGGTAACTGAAAAGTCATACACCGATGTCATTGTCCGCTCCTGAGTGCGACGTGATGGATCAGTGTAAGACGCCAACGATGGAACGTTTATTGCTGCCCTTGGCGACATGAACACAAATGAATTGACGATGGTGTTTGGTTCGCCACGCCTTCCGCCCGAAATGTCACCCGGCGACGAAGCTCCATCCGGCACGCCTGGCACTGGTGAAAACGTGTGTCGCATGTGCGGTGGTACGGGCCGCGTTGACGGTCACTCGTGTACCGACTGTGACGGAAGCGGCAAGATCAACGAAGGCATTGGTGGAGCGTAGTTACCGATCTCAAGGACAATATGAAAACAATTGCCGAAGTCATGACTCAGGATGTGGAAGTGCTCCGACCCGATGAAACGCTGCGCGACGCCGCGCGTGCGATGGCTGACCTGGACGTGGGGTCACTACCCGTGTGCGACGGCCACAAATTGATTGGAATGATTACCGACCGTGACATCACGATCCGCGCGGTAGCCGAGGGGAAGAGCGGCGATACGCCCGTCAGCGAGATAATGACCGACGATGTGGTGTGGTGCACCGACACGGACTCGATCGACGAGGTGCTGCAGCAGATGTCAGACGCACAGATTCGGCGAATCCCAGTGGTCGACGGCGACCGAAACCTGGTCGGCATCGTTGCACTGGGTGACATAGCGCTCGAAGAAGAGCCCGATGTCGACGAGACGCTACGCGATATATCGATGCCGGCCTAGCGGCTGCGGTCGTAGCTAGCGACCTGGCCGTTTGCGGTGCCGCCATCAAGCGGCCATGTCGCTTTATCCCGTAAGACCGAGGTGCTCGATCCCTTTGTGGATGCCAGCGACGCCGCCATAAAGCTTGCTGTTCAGCTTGATATTCAGGCGTACATCGTTAACTGAGTCCGCATTACGCAGCGCGTCTTCGTAGGAAATCTGCTCGGTCTCATGCAGGTCATACAGGCATTGATCGAACGTCTGCATGCCCTGCTCGCGCGAGCGTTTCATCACTTCCTTGATCTCATGTATTTCCTGCTTGAAGATCAGATCCGCAATCAGCGGTGAATTGAGCATCAGTTCGACCGCGGGAATGCGGCCCTTGCGGTCCTTGAACGGAACCAGTCTCTGCGCAACCGAAGCGCGCAGGTTCAGCGACAAGTCCATAAGCAACTGCTGACGCCGTTCTTCCGGGAAGAAGTTGATGATCCGGTCGAGCGCCTGGTTGGTCGAATTCGCATGCAGCGTGCACATCACCAGGTGGCCCGTTTCAGCGAAGGCAATCGCGTGGTCCATCGCTTCGCGATCGCGAATCTCGCCGATCAGGATCACGTCGGGCGCCTGACGCAACGTGTTCTTCAGCGCCACGCCCCAGCTTTCGCAATCAACGCCGACTTCGCGCTGCGTGATAATGCAGTTCTTATGCGGGTGCACGTATTCGATCGGATCCTCGATCGTGATGATGTGTCCGTTGCTGTTTTCGTTGCGATACCCGGTCATCGCCGCGAGCGTGGTGGATTTTCCAGAGCCCGTGGAACCCACAACCAGAATGATGCCGCGCTTGGCCATCGCCAGGTCGTTCAGCATCGGCGGCAGGTTCAACTCTTCAGTGGTCGGAATGTGGTCCGCAATCACACGAAAGACGATGCCGACCTTGCCCTGCTGAATGAAGGCTGACACGCGAAAACGCCCGATGCTGGTCGGGTTGATCGCAAACTGGCATTCCTTCGTTTTCTCGAACTCTGCAGCTTGCCGATCATTCATGATCGCGCGCACCAGCTCGCCGGTGTGCTGTCCGGTCAACGGCTGATTGGAAACCGGCAACACGCGTCCGTCGATCTTGAATGCCGGTGGAAATTCTGCGGTTAAAAACAGGTCCGAGCCTTTTTTGCTCAACAACAGCCTGAGCAGATCGTGGACGAACCTAGTGGCCTGATCGCGTTCCATTTCCTGTTCGTCCTTGTTTAGCCGGCAAAGGATTCAGGCGTCTTCGCGTACTGCCGCGCCTCGCCGACGGTAATCACGTTGCGCTTAACCAATTCGGTCATGCAGTGGTCCAGCGTCTGCATCCCGAACTGACTGCCGGTTTGAATCATCGAATACATCTGAGCGATCTTGTTCTCACGGATCAGGTTCCGAATGGCCGGCGTGCCGACCATGATCTCGTGCGCGGCAACACGGCCGCTGCCATCCTTCAACTTGAGCAGCGTCTGCGAAATGACGGCAACGATCGACTCCGAAAGCATCGCTCGCACCATTTCTTTCTCGGCAGCTGGAAACACGTCAACCACGCGGTCGATCGTCTTTGCGGCAGACGAGGTGTGCAATGTTCCAAATACCAGGTGGCCCGTTTCGGCAGCGGTCAGCGCCAGGCGAATGGTTTCAAGGTCGCGCAACTCGCCGACCAGCACGACGTCTGGATCCTCACGCAGCGCGGAGCGCAGTGCGTTGGCAAACGACAAAGTATGCGGGCCCACCTCACGCTGGTTGATGACCGACTTACGAGATTCGTGCACGAACTCGATCGGATCCTCAATCGTCAGGATGTGGCCATAAAGATTGTTGTTCACGTGGTCGACCATCGCCGCCAGCGTGGTCGATTTGCCGGACCCCGTCGGTCCGGTTACCAGCACCAGACCACGCGGGCGACCTGAGAACTCCGCAAACTGACGCGGGGCCTGCAGTTCTTCCAGCGACAGCACGCGCGAAGGGATTGTCCGGAGCACGGCAGCGGCGCCGCGGTCCTGATTGAACGCGTTGACACGGAAACGAGCGAGCCCGGGCAGGTCGAACGAGAAATCGGTCTCCAGGTTCTCGTCATACTGCTTGCGCTGCGAGTCGCTCATGATGTCGTAGATCATGCCGTGCACATCCTTGTGCTCGAGCGGCGGCAGGTTGATGCGGCGCACGTCGCCGTGCACTCGAATCATTGGCGGCAGACCCGCTGACAAATGCAGGTCCGACGCTTTGTTTTTGACGGAAAATGCGAGCAGTTCTGAAATATCCATGGCGGCAGCGGTGCCTTGAAGGTTACTTTGCGCTAAACGCGGTGATGCTCCGCATTCAAACGAAAACGGGGAGCCAAGCGTAGCGCGCGTAATGGCTCCGGTGTTCCCATAAAAAAGCTAGAAATAGCTTGAAAAGACAAGCCTCTACACCTGTTTGCTCATACTGATGCTCAGTTTGCCGACTTTGCCCGCCAACTTGCAAGCCAATTTGCAGGGGGTACACGAGCGCATTACCAAGGCTGCGCGAGCCGCCGGCCGGGATCCGTCATCTGTGCGGCTGCTCGCAGTCAGTAAGACGTTTGAGGCAGAGGCCGTCGTGGCCGCAGCGCGGGCGGGACAGCTCAGTTTTGGCGAAAACTACGCGCAGGAGGCGATCGCAAAGATGGACGCCCTCGCCGGTCTGGCGCCCGAGCTCGACATCGAATGGCACTTCATCGGACCTATCCAGAGTAACAAGACACGCGTGCTGGCCGAGCGTTTTGACTGGGTGCAGTCAGTGGATCGCCTGAAAGTGGCCGAACGCCTTTCGGAGCAACGACCGCCGCATATGCAGGCATTGAACGTTCTGCTGCAGGTCAACATCAGCGGTGAAGCGAGCAAGAGCGGAGTCGCGCCGGATGAGTTGATCGGGATGGCACGTTCCGTTGCGATGCTGAAGCAGCTGCATTTGCGCGGACTCATGGCGGTTCCAGAACCCACGGATGAAGTTGCACAGCAGCGCGCCGCATTTGCAACGATGAAGCGACTGTTCGAAGCACTGCGCGAAGCACTGCGCGAGACGCTGCGCGATCGCCGATCCGCACAGTACGCAGGCGGGGTTTCCTCTATCGACACGCTATCGATCGGCATGTCGTCAGACCTCGACGCCGCGATCGCGGAAGGGTCGACCATGGTTCGTGTCGGCACTGCAATTTTCGGCGTGCGCCGTCCCCGCCCATGAAAGTGGCGTTCGTAGGCGGCGGCAACATGGCCGGCGCGCTGATAGGCGGCCTGCTTGAGGCTGGGTTCGCGGCGGCCGACATCGAAGTGCTCGAGATCGACCCCGTTCGCGGCGTCGAGTTAACGCAGCGATATCGGGTCGACGTGCAAACGCAGCCCGGTGAATGGTTGAAATCGCAGGACGTCGTCGTCCTGGCGGTAAAGCCCCAGCAGATGCAGCAAGCGTCAGTGGCAATTCAACCCCACCTGTCGCAACCGCTTGTCTTGTCGATTGCCGCCGGCATCCGCGCGCAGGCGATCGCCGGCTGGCTTTGCACTCGCAGCGTCGTGCGCGCAATGCCAAACCTGCCGGCCCTGATTCGCGCCGGAGTCACCGCGGCCGTTGCGATGCCGGAAGTCAGTCCTGAGCAAAGGTCGGGTGCGGACAGGATATTGAGCGCGGTGGGCAGCGTGATCTGGCTTGAAGACGAAGCGATGCTCGACTCGGTCACTGCGGTTTCGGGCAGCGGTCCCGCGTACGTCTTTTATTTCATCGAAGCGATTCAGGCTGCGGCGCGCGAACTGGGTTTCAACGAGTCGCAGGCGCGCACATTGACCTTGCAAACGTTCATCGGGGCTGCGCAACTCGCCGCCCAATCACCTGATCCGATCAGCACGCTGCGCGAACGAGTTACGTCCAAAGGCGGAACCACGGCCGCAGCACTTGCGAGCATGGACCGCGACAAAGTCAACGAAGCGGTACGCCGTGCGCTCCATGCGGCGGCGCTGCGCGCCCGCGACCTCGGCGCTTAGTCGTTATCTGATTGCGTAATCCAGCGCAGTGCCCCCGAAGACGGCGAGCCCAATCCAGTTGTTGTGGCGAAACGCTTTCAGACAGCCCTCGCGCAAGCGGTCGCGGATCAGAGAGAAGTGATAGATCGCAAGCGCGGCTGCCAGGCAACACCCTGCGTAAAACGGCCAGCGAGCGTCTGTCACGCTGCCAATAGCCAGCAGAAGCACAACGAAAGCGCCGTAGCAGAGCATCACTGCGGCAACGTCAAAGCGACCAAAGAAAATGGCAGATGAGCGAATGCCCAACGGCAGGTCGTCGTCACGGTCGACCATTGCGTACTCGGTGTCGTACGCGACAACCCAGAACGCGTTAGCCATGAACAGCACCCAGCCGACGGTCGGCACACTCCCCAGCACCGCAGCGAACGCCATTGGAATGCCAAATGAAAAGGCCACTGCCAAGTAAAGCTGCGGAACTGCAAAAATGCGTTTTGCAAACGGATAGGTGGCCGCGATGGCGACGGCCACAAACGCCAATTGCAACGCGGCCAGGTTCAGCAGCGGAAGCAGCAGCGCCGCGGCCAGTGCCAGCACGATTGCCACCGCGAGCGCCTCGCGACGGCTGACCAATCCCCGCGCCACCACGCGGTTGGCGGTACGCGCGACGTGTGCATCAAATCGCGCGTCAGCGGCGTCATTGACCGCGCATCCGGCCGATCGCATCAAGAACGTCCCGGTAACGAACACGGCGAGCAAAACTAGTCCGGGAACGCCGTCGGACGCCATCCACAGCGCGGTCAACGTGGGCCAGAGCAGCAGCAGCGTGCCGACTGGCTTGTCGAGGCGCGTGAGGCGTGCGTAAAGAGGCAGGCGTTGCGCAAGTAGGCTCATTCTGCAATTGCGCGCTTCCAGAGATACACAGGGAAAGCCCCTTTGCCGACTAGGCGGCGCGAGGTTATCGTAACAACCGCGTTATGTTTGAACTGCATCATCGACTACAACAACCCAGGAGACGCAATGCTTCGCAGAACAATGATTTACGCCACGCTGGCGTCGAGCCTTGCGCTCGGCCATATCTCTCCCGCGCTGGCGCAGACCGAGATCCAGTGGTGGCATGCAATGGGGGGCTCACTTGGGGAATGGGTCAACGATCAGGCCAAAGGTTTTAACGAGGGCCAGAAGGAATACAAGGTCGTTCCGGTGTTCAAGGGCAGCTACGACGAGTCGATGACCGCAGCTATCGCCGCTTATCGGGCCGGCAATGCGCCGCACATCTTGCAGGTCTTCGAGGTCGGCACAGCCACGATGATGGCATCCAAGGGCGCAATCAAACCGGTGCACGACCTGATGAAGGAAGCCGGCTACAAGTTCGATCCCGCCGTCTACGTCCCCGCAGTTGCCGGCTACTACACCGCACCGAACGGGCAGATGTTGAGCATGCCGTTTAACAGCTCGACGACGGTGTTCCATTACAGCAAGGATGCCTTCAAAGCAGCCGGCCTGGATCCGGAAAAACCACCGAAGACATGGCCAGAGGTCGTACTCGCCGCGGCGAAGCTGAAGGCGTCAGGTCACCGCTGCCCATACACGACGAGCTGGGTCAGCTGGACCCAGCTGGAAAGTTTCTCCGCGTGGCACAACACCGAATTCGCCACCTTGCGGAACGGCTTCGGCGGACTGGGAACGCGACTCACATTCAACACGCCGCTTCATGTGCGCCATATCGAAAACCTTGCCAACATGTCGAAGCAAGGACTGTTCGTCTACAAAGGCCGTGGCAATACGGCTGATTCGGTATTTGTCTCAGGCGAATGCGCGATGATGACCGGCTCGTCCGGGCTCTACGGAAACATCAAGAAAAACGCAAAGTTCGCTTCCGGAATTTCGACCCTCCCGTACTACCCCGAGGTCGAAGGCGCGCCGCAGAACACCGTCATTGGCGGCGCAAGTTTGTGGGTGATGTCGGGGAAGAAACCGGCCGAGTACAAAGGCGTCGCTGCATTTTTTGATTATCTGTCTAAGCCGGAGGTGCAATCAGCGAGCCACATGCGCACAGGCTACCTGCCCATCACAACCGCCGCCTACACGATGACCGACAAGGCCGGCTTCTACAAGCAGAACCCCGGCACCGACGTCGCCGTTACGCAAATGATTCGCAAGACAACCGAGAAGTCGCGCGGCATCCGCCTCGGCAACTTCGTTCAGGTTCGAACGATCATCGACGAGGAGATGGAACAGGTGTGGGCGGGAAAAAAGAGCGCGAAGGAAGCGCT
>Ga0136634_10000507_pt1 | contig 17175 bp, 9 predicted proteins | sample AntDrymUQ8332106_2_FD_104654 | JGI IMG/M metagenome (GOLD analysis project Ga0136634, IMG submission 104654) | Polar desert sand microbial communities from Dry Valleys, Antarctica - metaG UQ833 (21.06) | ecosystem: Environmental > Terrestrial > Soil > Desert | place: Antarctica: Dry Valley... | reverse complement strand
GTAATCCTTCTTTAGCGGGGATTTATACAGGAGATATCCGTGTACAGGGAGTATACCGGGACCAATGGAATAGTTTTACAAACGCATACAGAACTGGATCTATCAACGCAGAATACAAAATGCCTATTGGAAAAGGCGATGATTTTATAACCACGGGTATCCAGTCTTTGTTTGATAAATCCGGAACTGTGGGTTTGGCCACTTCCCATCTCTTGCCAGCTTTGAATTATCATAAGTCCCTCAGCAATACTAAAGTGATGTATTTATCATTGGGTTTTATGGGGGGGCTTGTACGAAAGAGCATAGATATATCTAAAATGACTACCGATAACCAATACGGTCCCGGTGGTTTTAATCCCACGGCTCCAACTGGTGAAAATTTTCTTGCACCTAATTTTACAAGTTGGGATGCAAACGTGGGTATGAGCTTTAATACAACATTTGGTAAAGAACAATCCAATAGCCTCTTCATAGGAGGTGCATATCACCATCTTAACCGGCCGAAAAATTCATTTTACCGGAATCCGGATATTGAACTCAATGCGAAATATGTTTTTTCAACCGGCATTAAATTAAAAATGGATAATTATTCTTCATTTACGATTCAGGCCGATCATTCATCACAGGGTTCTTTTTCTGAAACCATAGGTGGCGCATTGTATTCATATTCATTGGGTGAAGATCCTGATAATCCACCATACACTTTATATGCCGGTGCTTTTTTACGCTTCAGAGATGCACTGATTCCTGTGATTAAGATGGATATCAAATCTATTTCTGTAGCCATCAGTTATGATGTAAATGTATCGCCCCTAAAAACAGCTAGTCAGGGACGAGGAGGATTTGAATTATCAGTAGCCTATATCGCCTTTCTGGACCGAAATAATAGCAGCCGGGATAAAGTACTTTGTCCCAAGTTTTAAAGCATTCCCTAAAAATCATTAAACCAATTGAGCTTTGGACTGTTAAAAGTAATAATCAATTGATATTTGTATCTAATTGAATTGATTAAATCTTAAAGGATGAAAATTAAAACCGGTCAAACAGCTCCTGATTTTACTTTATTTGATTCAGAAAAAAAGGAAGTAACGTTGAATAATTTTCGCGGGAGAAACATTGTATTGCTCTTTTTCCCTTTAGCCTTTACCAGCGTTTGCACCAAAGAATTATGTAGCGTAAGAGATACCATAGGAGATTACGAAAAATTAAATGCTGAAGTATTTGGTATCAGTGTCGATTCCCATTATACTCTGGCAAGATACAAAGCAGATCAACATCTGAATTTTTCCTTACTGAGTGATTTCAATAAAGAGGCATCAGCAGCCTACGGTTCTTTGTATGAAAAATTTGGCCTCAATATGAAAGGTGTTTCTAAGAGATCGGCATTCATAATAGATAAAATGGGAGTGGTGAGGTATGCTGAAGTGCTGGAGAATGCAAGCGAAACGCCAAATTTCAGTAACATGCAAACCGTACTACTATCAATTGGTTCATAATCAACACATAAGGCAGATTTATATATCGATCACTTTCCTATTATAAAATGCCTAATTTCTGCCGGACAGTTGTATAATTGAATAAAAGGAAATATCTTGAGGTGTATTAGTAAAACTATCATCGTACATGAAGATTTTTTACACATTATTTATATCTCTTTTATTGTCACTTGCTGCTTCCAGCCAGGATCGTATGACTCCGGCTACCGCACAAGTGGCTACTAGTAAAATCATCAAATTTTATCCCAATCCTGCTACGTCCTTAATTAATTTTGATTTTCAAAAAGGTTACGATAAATCATATAACTTTCAAATATTTAATTTCCTTGGTAAGAAAGTATTTGAAATAAATAATGTGACGCCCCGCACCATTGTCAATCTCACAGATTTTTATCGCGGTGTATATATTTTCCAGTTAAAAGATAAAACTGGGAAGATGATAGATTCAGGTAAGTTCCAGGTATCTAAATAGTAGTAGAATTCTCTCTCTAATATTTCAGTTCCACCTCAAAACTAAACCAGCATCTTCTCCAAGTAATCCCGATAATGCTAATATTTAAAGAGATGAAGTGTTTTTATGGAGTTTAATACACTTCCACTGACACTAAGTATTCTTTAATTTTACCAACGCATTCGTGCTTTTAATTCAAAATTTATCTGACAATAAATACCCATCCTGTAATCCTGGGTTCTTTGTTAGTTTTAAGATCAATTACATAGTAGTAATTGCCAGCAGGAAGCGGTTTACCGTTATGTGTTCCATCCCATGGCTTGAAATATCCATTAGTTTTATAAACGATTTGTCCAAATCGGTTATACACCAGAGTGATAGATTCTTCAAACAGGTCTAAGGGCTCAATGATCCAGGTGTCATTAATTCCATCACCATTTGGAGAAAATGCATTTGGTATAAGAACCTTCTCATAAACTTTAACGAAAACTTCGTCGCTACTGCTTCCACAACCTACATTGGAAGTGACATGCAATGTGAATTTAGTATCTACTGAAGGATTCACACTTGGTTGTAATGATTGAGGATTCAACATCGATGCCGACGGGGCCCAGTTATATGACGCATTATTACCTCTTATAGATCCACTTAATTGCACTGGTAATCCGAGTCTTGTTTTTTTATCACCACCAGCGTTAGCAACAGGCTTCTTCAATACATTTACCATTACACTAGCCGTATCAGAACATCCATATGAACTAAATACGGTTACCGTATATCTGGTATTATCTGAAGGACTGGCACTAGGATTTGCAATCGTATCATTTGACAATCCCGTATTAGGGTACCAACTATACCGTGCACCTCCTGATGCGATCAGGATCGATGATTTTCCTTCACAAATAGTTACATCACCACTAATGGTCGCATGAGCAGCAGGATAAACATCAAGATTAGTTGATGCTGTATTGGCACAACCTCCCGACGTAGATACAACGACATTATAAAGGCCAGCATCAATATACCTTACTTTAGGAATTACAGGGCGTTGGGAATTAGATACAAATCCATTCGGGCCTGTCCATTTGAATGTGCTCCCACCACTCGCGAATAAGACTACATCACTACCGAAACACCCAAAAACATAATTAGTTGCCTGCACAAAGGGTAAGGGAGTCAGATCAACAGTAACTGTATTAGCAGCAATACGACAATTAGGTGAACCAAAGTTTGATGCTTCCGCTATAATCATGCGGTACTTTACGGCTCCTGGTATCGTAGATGCTGGGGTTGTATATGTAGGGTTTGTTTCTCCGGGAATATCTGTCCAGCTCAAGCCATTGTTGATACTTCTTTGCCATTGCACAGCTGGATTTTGAAAACCTGCGGAAATACTTGACGAAAGCAGAAATGAAGTGTTCACATCAATACATGCACTAATGTAATCGCTGTTATTGATATTTATTTTAGAGATTACTTTGGGACCACACGGACTTAAGGTAATATCATCCAATGCAAGATCGTTGCCGCAACCTCCGGGCGTATTATTACTAATCCGGCATACAACGGTCGTTGTTCCGGAAGGAGTTGTAAAGAATAGTCCTAATTGACGCCAAGTAGGAGTTTGCGTTTTGACTATATCATTACTACTATAAGAGGCTAAAAGAGTTCCGGTAGTGGTTTCAATTTTAAAAGTAAGATTTGGATCGATTCCATCGCCATTGCAGGAGGCTGGCTTTAAAACATTCATTACCCAGGCAGCAAATTCATAGGTAGTATTTCCGCATAAACCAGAAACAGTATTGATATAAAAATCGCCTGTGATTGCTGAAGCATTTACAAGCATAAAATATCCCCCCGATTCATTGGGAGTATGATCTGCTGGGATTACGTGCCAAGATTGACTAAAACAATTAAATGAATTATTAATGAGCGTATACTGACCGTCATCGGGGCAATCTCTCGCCACATTTGAATAACCAGTAACATTCGTGGGTAATGGTGATCCGGGATTCGTTCCCGCTCCGAAGGTAATATGCACGGATGGATCACCTAAGCTACCGGTACATAATTGTGCTTGGATTCTGCTCAGAGAGCAAATAAAAATGGAAATAAAAAAAATAATCTTCATTCGGCAAATGATGGCAATAGTATTCAATCAAAAATACCAAACAAAGTGTAAATAAAGTATAGAATCGTTCCCTATCTGACTGTTAATATTGAAACTTAAAAAAGCAATTCAACCTTCAACTATATTTTTTTTCAGCCCCAGATTTCATTGCCACTTTATAGAATAATTGTTGTAAAAGTGACATTTCTAATCCTGCCATTACATCACCTGGACAATAAGAAATTTCAAATACTTTGTATTCTCAAGATTCCAAATGATGGGATGATCGGCTGATTGAGTGTTAAATATCACCTGCCGCAATTTTCTTCGTGCATCCTTTGCTGCCATTTCAATAGTTTCCAAGAATAATTGGGGAGGAACCAGATTGGTACAACTGGAGGTTACTAAAAATCCTCCAGGTTTCACCAGTTTCATTCCTCTCAAATTAATTTCTTTATACCCTGCGATCGCTTTATTAATTGTGGCTCTTGATTTTGTAAAGGAAGGGGGATCTAACATTACCACATCAAACTTCTTATGTTCTATTGCCCAGGTTTTTAAAACATCGAATGCATTGGCGTATTCAAATCGGCAAATATGATCGTAATTATTCAATACTGCATTCCTATTGGCCTGTGATACTGCAATCTCAGATATATCCAATCCTAAAACAGACTTTGCGCCATAATGTGCAGCATGAATTTCAAAACTACCCGTATAGGTAAATACTCCCAACACTTCCGCATCTTTAACTATATTCTGAATAGCTCTTCGATTGTCTTGCTGATCTAAGAAATATCCTGTTTTCTGACCCTTTTCCACATCAACATAAAATTGCAAACCATTTTCATGAATAATAATTTCAGTTTCGAAAGGTTCCGACAAAAAGCCTTTTCGCTGATCAAGACCTTCCAGTTCACGAACAGGAATATCATTCCGCTCATAAATGCCCTTGGGCTGGAATATTTTATTTAATGCTTTTACAATTGAAGGTTTCCATATATCAATACCTAATGCAAGAGTTTGAATGACAAAATACTCATTAAATTTATCTATAATCAGTTGAGGCAGTTCATCGGCTTCACCAAAAATGAGACGGCAATTTTCCTGATATCCTAAACGAATTCGATATTCCCAGGCCTTTAATAAACGCCGATAAAAAAAATCGTCATTTATTTCTTCGCCTTTATCTCTTGTTAAGAGCCTAACAGTAATTTGAGACTTTCGGTTGATGTACCCTTTTCCGATAAATTTTTTGTCGTGCGTAAATACCTCTGCTATTTCGCCAGGAATTGCATTAATATTTTCTTGATTGATCTCATTGGCAAATATCCAGGGATGGCCATTCAATACACGATCACTGATTTGTTTTTTCAAGAAAATATTCGACATTTTAGCAAATGTAATGTACGCTGGTAATTTCAGGTGAAGATAGGGCAACTACTAAATCAGGAGAGTTGAATAATGGGATCAACGAAGTGAATTCCTTAGTATCAGTACAGAAGGGCTACTCGCATCCCATTTTTTCCTGAGTTCTGGTGGAATGGCACCTACCCAAAATTTAGCATTTCCCAGCACTATATCCATATCTCCGTCCCCATCAATATCGTTGGCATCCATAGTTAGCCAGTGCCCTGAACTGGATTCTTCGAATGAATATGGACTAAAATTTAATTCACCATTGTTCCTCCAAAAAATAAAACTTTCTTCCGGTACTTTCTTATAATCCGGAAAATAGGAAATTGATGCAAGATCTGGATCTCCATCTAAATCAAAATCTGTTGCTATCACTTTTCCAACGCCATTAACTGGCAAAAATATCTTTTGATGAAATTGATTTTTCCCATTGTTCAGGTAAATGCGAATACCATGATAAGCTTTCAAAATCGGTGGATAATCTCCATTGTCTCCGTTCGAAGCGAGTATATCAGGAAATCCATCATTATTGAAATCAACAAGTTCAAAATAATTTGATCCATACGATGGTGATAATCTTAAAACTCTTTCTTCTTTAAAATTGCCATTTCCTTTATTATAATAAATAAAAAATCCTTCATCTCCTTGCGCCATCAAAGCTATTATATCGGGTCTGCCGTCCTTATTGAAATCGTGTATCTCAGCTTTAACTGAACCGGGAAACATCCTTAGAATATGTTTTTTGAATCTCCCATCCTCTTTACCTTCAAACCACGATAGCTGACCGGTTGTATTTCCAAATTCACATATAATGATATCTTCCTGGCCATCTTCGTTTATGTCCGTATAAGTTGCGTGAACGGGACGTTGAAGGCTATCGATTATAACCACTCCCTTCCCTGTGTTATCACGTATCATGCTCAATTGTCCGTTTTTAGAATCGGATGGATATAATACTCCCATTGTTAGTGCAGTAAAACCAGTAGCATTATAATGGATATTTGAAACACCAATTCCAATTTTGGTTGAATCTGATACACGGCCTGAAGACAGCGTATAAAGATATTCAGTTAATCCATCAGCAAATACAATTTGTTTTTTTATTGGATCACCCATTACCATAGTAGTCGCCGGACTTTTAATACCTGTAGCAGGAATCTCTACTTTAAAATAGGGTAACTTCATGTTTATCCCTGGAGAAGTTATTGGGCTTTGTAATAGTTCTTCGGGCGCCTGGGTTACGTAATAACGTACAATATTTTTCCATTGAGCAAGCGTGATGTTTTCCGTAGTATCAGATACTGAAATGTAGTCTGATGCGAAACGGTGAAAACCAAGCATCACACTCATTTTAGGTAAAACATGCTCGGCCCATGTTAATTTATTGAGTAAATCTGGTTCAGGGAACAAGTGACAGCTCTTACAATATTTTTGAGCAAGCTGAAAACCTTCCTGTATATTTTTGTCTTTAAAAAACTTTTCGTTGTTGTTACAGCCTATTAACTGGATAAGACAAGCAACGACTGTAATTATAGCTATTACAACAAAAGTTATTTTCATTACTTGATATCTTCTAACATATTATTTAAATTCATTACCAAAGGTCCCTTGCCTTTTTCTAATTACTTGCAAATTACCAGGCAATCAATTACCGCCCGAGGATCCAGTTTTCAATTTAATTTTTTCAATAATTAATTTACTAACTCTTCTACCCTGATCAGCCCCGGCATCCATTCCTGTTCTATAATGTATGCCGCCGTAAACACGGCTGATCGCGGCTTCAGCAGCGGCATGATTGAAAGATGTAAAATCCCTTTCCATTCCTATATACTCTTTGTCGCTATCATCGTGAAATGAAAAATTTTCTCCAAAAATATGTGTGAGTACTGCGGCGGCTGAGGCTGAGATCGCACTGTGGCCACTGGGATATTCAGGAAATGGAGGTGTTTGCAAATAAGGTTGCCACTGTTCATCAATTAGGTTGTGAATAACAGTTATCGGACGCACTACTTCATTTTTGTATTTTTCATCCCAGCACGAAATAAAACCATCTATTAAGGCAATCGCTGTTACTGCATCTACCTGGGCTTTTTTTACCACACTTACTTTTTCTTTTTTGCTGGCTATTGCTGCAATTCCCATCCAGTGACCCCCCGGAGTAATTTTTTTATTGGCAAACATCATATGTCCACTATGTTCCATTACAAAAGGATTATCATCCCAATATTGGATAATGACCTTTTGTGAATCCGTAAGGTTTTTGCCAATCCGATATACTTCCATTGTATTTTTATAGAAAGTACTATTGGTATCCTTGCTGAATTGCGGTGGTGGAGGGATTTTACACTGGCTTGAAGAATCCAGCATAAATGGTTTAATCATACTCCAGAAAGGTTCAATTCCATCTAGATAATCGGGTGAAGTAGGTTGCCATTTTCCATCGCCCTTACTACCAAGGTATTTCCGCATCCCGCGTGTCTTTTTATAATTGTCATTCGCAGCTCTTTCCAAAATTTTTGCTCCCACTGCTTCTCCAAAAGCTACGGAACGGCTATAAACATTCTCATCTAACGATTCTTTAAATTCATTAAAAATATTTTCTTCATATTGTTTTAATGAATCAAGGGAAAAAACAACTTTATGTGAAACTGTAAAAAATGCCTTTGTAGCCGCAAGTACATAATCATAATTTTTCCCAGGTTCGGGCTGAGGCATTGCAGGAAAATTCTGCAATTGCTGCGTTAAAGAAGGATAGCCTTTTTCTGCAAATCGAATCGCCTCATATGCCGCAAGAGAAGTATAGGCATAAATCCGGCTAGCTACAGGAGGACTAAATACATCATAAATAATTACTTGAGTAAGTTGCTTTTGATTTTGATTAAGCAAATCGGGTCCAGCTAACTTATTATTTGTTTTCTTCGATATACATGAAGACAAAAGAATCGCATAAAAAAAAATATGCAATAAATTATAAAATGCTCCGAATCGATAGCTCATTATTATAAAGTTATTTTTCTTTTATTTCCTTTTGAATCTGTTATTTCTATGGAGCTAATTAAATTACCGGCATTTATAAATCGTCCTGACTGAGAAAGAAATGATGCTCCATAATAGATTTCCTGCTTGCGAGATTTTCCATTTTTATAGGTAATTATTGCGCTTATTTCATAGGGAAGTATCGGAATTAGTTGATCGGGGGTTTTACTTTGAAATACTTTGAGGGGTCCGCGATTCTGGCCACCAATAATTAAACAATAGCCTGCTGCGCTTTTTGCTTTTACCAATGCTTTCCCGTTACCCGGAATATAGATGCCGCTTTCAGCAATCGTTTTGGCCACAAATTTCCCTCCCCCGTCCCCTTTCATATACAATCCATTTAAAGCATCATAACGCCCGACTGTAACTTCAGTTCCAAAATCATTTCCATTCATCACGATGTCCAAAATGCCATCTCCATCAAAATCTTCTGTTATCATTCCGTTGATTGTAGATAGTTGTGCCTGGGCAGGAAGGGAAGATATTTCAAATTTCCCATTGCCATTATTTTTAAACAAGCTTGTTTTAAAATTGTTAGCCTGCAATATCAAAGCATTTTTCAATTCATCTGGCGAGAAAAGTTTATCCATGGTAGCATTAGCATGTGTTTTGTAATTTTGAAACTTAGCTCGCATACCAATCATTTGTTTGACAAGGTCGTCCCTTGTTTGTGCCGGGTATTCCTGCTGCTTTCCATCGTCATCTAAAAGAAATAAAGATGGTATTGCATCATAATTGCCGTTATTATCAAAATCCTTAGCATAGATCTTTACTGGGTATTGCTTACTGGCTCGATAAAAAGAATTTTGTCCCATATTGCCGACGATGTAATCAATATCCCCATCGTTATCAAAATCCCCTGGAGCAATACTATTCCAGAACCCAGTTTCATTTTCCGTACTCGTCTGCGATGTCACGTTAGTAAAAATCCCTTTATTATTTTTTAAGAAAGTTACCGGCATCCATTCTCCTGCTAATATGAGATCATTCCATCCGTCATTATCAAAATCTGTCCACAATGCATCGCATACAAGCCCGATATTCATCAACTCTTTAGCAATGGTATTCGTTACATCGGTAAATTTTGTGATGCCATTTTTCGAATCATTGCGATAAATATAACTGTTTACTGGTTTAGGATAATTCCATGGTTCAACCCTTCCTGCAACAAAAATGTCAAGATCTCCATCCTTATCAAAATCAACAGCCCTTGCACAGGATTTGCTAGTTGGATTTTTTGGAAAAGCAACACTGTCATATGAGAACTTACCTGATCCGTTATTACTAAAAAATCTATCCTGATAAGCGTTTGATCCTGGTTCATTCTCATAACTGCCACTTACTGTATACAAATCCAGATCATTGTCTCCATCAGCATCAAATAATAAAATTCCTAAATCTTCCCAGGTTTTATTTTTAGTATCTGCATTTGGAATAATGTCCGATGTAATAAATTGACTATTTGGCTGCTGCAAAAACATGGTGGCACTATAACCATATGAGCCTCCGCATATGATATCATCTAGGCCATTACCGTCAATGTCGCCAACTGCTAGGCCCGGACCGTATTCTGAAAACTTATGAGGAAGTAATTTTTGAATATTAAAATCTGAAAAATCAATTTCCTGATGCTGGTAATGAATGTTTACATCGTCAGTAATATCAATGAATAATGGATTTATAATAGGTAATTGATGGAAGTTAGAAGGTAAGTTGGCATTTTTAATGTCGACAATTATCTTTTGATCTGTTTTGATATTTACCAGTACCTGCATTGTCCGGTTTGGCCATTTAATAAATACTGAATCAATAGAAGTAACAGTACCCAATCCAAAATGACAAATATTTTGAACTGAAGAAAGATAACCACGATAAGGTGAATTTTCATAGATCTGATGTTTACCCTGATCATAATATATTTCTACCAATGCACCTGTTCCATTTCTGTTTAGTGATGGTCCTTTAAATTCTATTTGCAGGTAATGATTGTTCTTAAGATCTGAATTGCGGGATTTATTTTCATATACAAATGCTTCATCATTAATATTATTAATAATAAAATCAAGATCGCCATCATTATCTAAATCGCCATAAGCTGCTCCATTGGAAAAACATGGCTCAGTAAGGCCCCAATTATTAGTGACGTCAGAAAACTTTAGATCACTATTATTTCGAAATGCGTAGTTAGTCAATTTTACAGCTGGGATCTGGTCAAGCAACTCACTTTTTGAAGCAATCTTATTAGCATGTGCACGAAATGTCATGAAGTCATGATCCGTGATATCTTTTGGAAAACCATTGGTAATAATAATATCGCGAAACCCGTCATTATCAAAATCTGTTACCATTGGCGTCCAACTCCAATCAGTTTCGGCAACTCCGGCATAAAAACCAATTTCTCCAAATACAGGATGTGCCCCTGAATCTTTACTATTTACAGAATTGCCAAGGTTTAATTGCAGGGTATTTCGTCCATATTGATATTCGTATCCATATTCATTATTATTAAGATTGGTTTGATAGCTATTTGCAGACATCATCATTTTTTTCCGATAGTTAGTTCCGGGCATCATGTCTGCTGTTATAATATCTGCCAGCCCATCATTATTGATGTCCGCTACATCATTTCCCATCGCAGAATACGAGGTATGTTTAAAATAATCACCGGCTTTATTGGTAAATGTTCCATTGGCATTATTAATCCATAGTAAGTCATTGGTCAAAAAATCATTGGTTACAAAAATATCTTTCCAGCCATCTTTGTTAATGTCACAAATATTAATCCCCAATCCAAATCCTTCGATTACTATACCTGCCTGTTTTGAAATATCTGTAAATACCGGATGACTCAAGATTGAATCCCAGTCATTGCGATATAATCTATCAGTAGTTGGCGAAGAGCCGTCGCTTATTTTTTTTCGATATTGGTTTGGATAGATCTTATCCATTTTATTTGTAAGTACATATAAGTCAAGATCGCCATCATTGTCGAAATCAAAAAAAGCAGCATTGGTTGAATGACCGGTATCTGCTATTTTGTATAACGCAGCCTCATCAACAAATGTGGGAGTTCCATCTTTGCTTGTGCCTTTATTAACGAATAGCATATTGGCTCTTTCAATTGGATTGTTCTTTATCGACGCACACACATATATATCCATGAGGCCATCCTGGTTAATATCCACTATTGCCACACCTGTACACCATTTGTTATTTCCTGTGAAACCCGCTTCTTTTGAAACATCACGAAATTTCATTTTTCCCTCATTCAGGTACAGTTGATTGGAGACCATGTTACCCGTAAAGAAAACATCGGGTAAGCTATCATTATTAAAATCTCCAATAGCTACTCCGCCACCATTATACACATATTCCATGTCCAGTATATTGACTGAATCATTTTCTGTGATCTTATTATTGAAATGGATACCCGTTTTTGCTGAATCGAGCCTCACAAATAATTTTTCATGCTTTAACTCACATGCTGTAAAAAAAACAACAGAAATCAATAGAAAAATATCTTTAGCCATTACACTTTATTCAACCAAAATTAAGATTATAAGGCGCTTGAAATAGCAACAGGGCAGATTCGGGTCTGCCCTGTTGCTTAATATTATTAAAAGAAATACTATTATTGATAACCGGGATTCTGAGTAAGGGTTGGTGTACCACCAGATGCTTGCAAGTCTATCTGACGCTGTGGTATTGGGAAATATTCATGCTTTCCTTTTGTAAAAGTTGCACTACCATAACCAGCGCTCAATTTTGGCTTTTCATACGCTAGGAATGCGTTAATAGCAACATCGGCAATTCCCCATCTTACCAGATCAAAAAAGCGGTGACCTTCCATGGCCAATTCTAGCTTTCTTTCGAAACGAACGGCATTTTTTGCAGTCGTTGCGTCAAGAAAAGGGAGGGCATACACTCCTATTACATATGTGGCATTTGCCCCAGGCACAAAAGTGCTTGGTTTAGCTGCTCTTGCGCGTACCAGGTTAACATATTCGCGTGCTTTTTCCAAAGTACCTCCGCCATCAATTTCAGCTTCTGCAGCCATCAAGAGTACATCTGCGAAACGCATGATTTTATAGTTAATTGCAGTAAGACCACTCGCCCAATTGGTGCCATCAGTTAGTTTCTTTTCCTGACTTTTATAATATGCATTCTTCTTAGGTGCAAAAGGACCACCATTACCCTGATCCCGAATCCATACGGCGCCAGGATGTAAACCCCAATCCAAATAAGGAATACCCCGACGTCCAACAGTCCAGTCAAGTCTTGGATCAAGATTACCTGCATCAGGTGTAAATGGGGCAGTAGAAGCCACACCCTGATCATTTTTTACCTGATTGGCGCCTGTATTGTAAGAGCCATCCAGAAGAGGTAATCCAAGGGCCGTAGTTCTATAAGAATTTGCAAGTTCCATTGAAGGTTGAAAAAATCCGCAACATCCACCGGGTCCGCCATTATAAGGAAAGTTTAAAACCTGGTCATAGTTAGCGTTTACCCCTCCAGAACCATCATTTACCGATGCTTCATAGGCAAAAACTGTTTCAGCCCTTACTGCCGCATCATTTTCCCGGTCCGCATTAAACAAATCGTTAAAAGCAGGAGCCAATCCATACTTTGTACCAGCAGAATTCACACCATTCGTAATTACATCAGTAAATATGGGCCGTGCTTCAGCATATTTTCCCTGAAACATTAAGGCTTTTGCATAAAATGCAGTAGCACCCCACTTATTGATCCGGCCGATTTGAGCCTTTGTAGCGGTTAGTGTTGTTCGGGCAAAATTTAAATCTTCCATTATCTTAGGCCATATATCGGCAGAGTTAGGAACGTTTGCGGTTGTTACATCAATGGTTTCATCCACATAAGGCACCTTATTCCACATTTTTTTGGCTTCGAAATGAAAAAACCCGCGGAGAAAACGCGCTTCTGCGAGTATTTGATTTTTTTCTGCGTCGGTAATATCTGCAGGAGTAAGTTTTGCCACAATGCGAATAGTACCATTTGTACGGGCAATAGCCTCATATAAAGCACGCCATTTCACATTAAAATAACCGTTAGTAGCCGAGGCAGTAAACTGTTGTATGGGAACAATTTCCGCCTGGTCACCTGCATCAGATCCTTTGTTCGCATCACCAGCTACTATACTGCCATATACCCAATTGCTGGCGCCACCTTCCCAACCCATTCCTTTGATAGCTCCATAGGAGGCGGTTAAGAATTGTTGAGCCCCTTTCAAACTCTGGGCTTCAGTTTCAGTGAGAATTCCTATAGTTTCCTGATCGAGAAAGCTTTTCTTACAGGCGGCTACCAGGGTTATAATAAGCCCTGATATTGCGAGAAAAGAGAGAATTTTTAATTTTTTAAATTTCATAATTGACGTATTGAAGGTTGACAATAGTTTAAAGATGTTACTTGTTTAGAATCCGAGACTAAGACCCACTAATATCTGCCTGTTTACGGGATAGTTACCGATATCCACTCCAAAATTTGTATCAACCCCACTAACCTCAGGATCAGTGCCAGTATATTTCGTTGCAGTGAATAAATTAGTTCCCTGGATAAATAAACGCAACTTTTCGATCCCTGCTTTTTTCATCATAGCTGGAGGAATATTATATCCAAGTTTTAAACTTCTTAATCGAAAATATGAACCTTTCTCAACATAATAAGAATTCAGATCTCCGTTTGTGCTGCTGTTTGACACATTTTCAAATCGGGGGATGTTTGTATTCGTATTAGTTGGAGTCCACGCATTCAACACCCGGGTTGATTTGCCAATGCCTGCAAAGGATGGGTAAAAATCAGTAAACCATTTTGTAAAATTCAATACTTCTCCTCCCTGAACCCCATAAAATAAAGCTTCGAGATCAAAACCCATAACAAATATCTTAGTATTAAATCCATACGTAAAATCAGGATTGGGGTTGCCGATATATGTTCTGTCGCTGGAATTAATAACTTTATCACCATTGACATCCTCATATTTAAAACGCCCCGGCGCAGCGCCCGCTTGAGTGGGAGAAGATGTAACCTCCGCTGCGGTTTGGAAAAGACCTAATACTCTGTAGCCATAAAACGTGGATACCGGCTGACCAACTGCGTTACGAACAAATTGACCACCAGTTCTATTACCGAAGCCTCTGTCAAAATTCAGGACTCCATCAGCAATTTTTTCAATGCTGTTTTTATACTTAGTAAAAATTAAATCAGTTTCAAATCTTATAGGACCTGCATTTCCTTTATATGTAAGCATTATATCAATACCTGTATTCTTCATTTCACCAATGTTAACAAATGGTGCTGAGGCAGTACCCAAAGTTGCAGGTAATTCGGGATTGTACAATAAATCCGTTGTTGTTCGGGTGTACCAATCAAATATCACATCAAATTTGTTGTTGAAGAAGGTACCATCAAAACCGATATTTGTAGTGGTATTGTTTTCCCATTTTGCATTAGGGTTACCAAGACCTGTAAATGCAATTCCTGGTAATGTAGAAGTGTTACTTCCACTTAAGTCATAATAAGTTGAACCCGGTCCTCCACCAATAGAATTAAATCTATTTGCAGAACCGACTGGACGCTCATTTCCCATAATTCCCCAGCCTCCTCTTATTTTTAATTCCCCAATCCAGCTAACATCATTCAGGAATTCTTCTTCAGTGATTCGCCATCCAGCTGAAATGGCTGGGAATACACCATATTTGTCTTCTTCTCCAAATACAGAAGAACCATCTCTCCGAACAAGAGCAGTTAATAAATATTTGTCTTTATACTGGTAATCAACTTTAGCAAACTGAGAATATAATTTCCTTAATGGATTACCACCGCTGTTTAAAGCCCGGCCTGTTGGATCTGTATTTGTTAGTGTTAGATAGTTTGGACTAAGACTGAATGGATTCAAACCACTTCCACTAAGAAACCTGAAATATCCGTCATTGATGGCCTCAATGCCCGCCAATGCAGTGAGTGAATGTTCACCGAATGATTTATCGTACTTTAAGGTATTCGTCCAGGTCCAACCACCTCCGTTTCCTCCTTGCTCGCCAAATGTATTACTACCTGTATTTTCGGAATTTTCATAGGTGCGGTAGTTAATAAACCTGTTCTGGAATTGAAAGAAATTTCCTCCAAAATTAGTCCTGAATGTTAGGTTTTTTAACAAATCGGCTTCAGCGAATATGCTACCGAAAATATTAGATGCATATCCTTTATTATCTTTTGACCGGATCCTGTTGGCAACAGGATTTGAAGAATTATTAAATCCCTGTGCTGTTGTTCCGGCAAAGCCTCCGCCCTCATCATAGACCGGGATCAGAGGATTGATGGTCAGCGCAAATAAAATCTGATTTTCTGAAGCAGGGAAAAAACCAATATTTGGATTTTCTCTAAATGTAAACTGAAAGTTTTCCCCGATTCGAACACGATTCTTAATATTGAATTCGGTGTTCAAACGCAGGCCGTATCTCTTAAGATAAGTATTGATTACCGTACCTTTTTCATCATACAAACTAAATCCAGCGTAATATTTCGCCAGGTCATTTCCACCACTAATACCCAATGTATGATTTTGAATAGGATTGACTTCAGTTAGTTCATCGTACCAATCAGTACCTGATTTATTTGCGCGAATTGCCTGGTAAACAGGTCCTTTTTCAAAATTTGTATTAAATAAAGTAGGGTCCAGTCTAGGATCATTAGCAGACAAACCTGATAAGCCGAATGAACCACCTACTTTTAAATAATCCGGCAGAACAGCAGTGGCTCCGGAACCATATTGGGGGTGCGTGGTTACTTGCCCCGCTGCTCTCAATGCCTCAAAAGTTAAATCTGCCTGTTGCTGAGGGGTTAGTAAATCAATGCCTTTTCCTGGAAAAGTATAGCCATAGCTCAGATCGTAATTCACATTCATTTTTCCATTTGATTTACCCTTTTTGGTAGTAACAATGATAACACCGGCGGCAGCGCGGGCTCCATAGATAGAAGCAGATCCCGCATCTTTTAACACCGTTGTATTTTCAATATCATTGCCATTGATAAAATCAATATTCGTTGTAGGAATGCCATCTACTACATATAAAGGCTCGTTGTTACTGAAGGATCCAAATCCACGTATCCGAACCTGACTAGTTGTACCCGGCTGACCAGTAGTAATTACCGTCATGCCTGGTACCCTTCCCTGGAATTGTTGTTCGGCGTTACCCGATTGAACAGCGGCCAGTTTGGCTCCAGATACCGTGGCTACAGCTCCCACGATATTTTTTCTTTGCTGACTAGTGTAACCCGTAACAACCACTTCATTTAAATCAGAAGAGGAAGATGTTAAATTAATATTGATAGAGCTCTGACTTCCAACGACAATTTCACGTTGTTCGAACCCTACAAAAGTAATTATCAAAACAGAATTATTGCCCGGTACTGAAAGGGTGAAATCACCCTGACCATTGGTTTGGGTAGCAACGGGCGAGCCTTTGACTCCCACTGTTGCGCCAGCAACCGGAGCATTGCTGGCATCCGTAACCTTACCAGAGATTGTTCTTTGTTGAGCAAAAGCAACCGTGGCAAACAAGAAAAGACAAGCAGTCCACCACGACCGAAGTGCAGTTGGTTTTGAAAGCATAATTGTTGAGTTTTGTTGGTTGGTTGATTATGATGAG
>Ga0136634_10000506_pt1 | contig 17180 bp, 14 predicted proteins | sample AntDrymUQ8332106_2_FD_104654 | JGI IMG/M metagenome (GOLD analysis project Ga0136634, IMG submission 104654) | Polar desert sand microbial communities from Dry Valleys, Antarctica - metaG UQ833 (21.06) | ecosystem: Environmental > Terrestrial > Soil > Desert | place: Antarctica: Dry Valley... | reverse complement strand
GAGTATGATTTAGGTGCTCAGACATCTGCCGTACCTAATACTGACAGCGACGGAGCACGTCCGATATTTCGTGCATATCCTCCCTCATCGAACCCGAGCAGAACCTTTCCATCCACGCAATATATAGTAAATAACGGTAATGCGCCTCCGCCTGTTTACGGTGCGGGATTTATGACGGGTGAAATGTTGCCGTCGATAGCCCGCACAATGACGTTTCAGGTTATCGCTCGTGACAACAGGCTAAACGGCGGCGGAATCGGTACCGCGACAGCAACTGTCAACGTCGACGGAAACGGGCCGTTTTCAATAACGTCTCCGACTTCGGGAGTTTTGTGGAACGCAGGCTCAACCCAGACGATCACCTGGAATGTAGCCAATACATCTGCGGCGCCCGTCAATGTCGCAAACGTCAAAATTTCGCTTTCGACCGACGGCGGACAAACTTACCCTATCGTACTGGCAGCAAGTACGGCGAACGACGGAGACGAAACTTTTCCGTCTCCAGTGTTGGACACGACACAGGCCCGTATTAAGATCGAGCCTATCGGAAACATCTTTTTTGACGTGAGCGACGTGAACTTCGCGATCTCTTCGTCACCCGCTGTCAGCGGCCAGATCGGAGGAAGGATATCGTCTGCGACAGGTAGAGCAATTTCCAGAATTAATGTGATTCTAACGGATACAATTACTTCCGAGACGCGTATCGCCATCACGAATGGTTTCGGGTATTATCGTTTCGATGACGTGCCTTTTGGACGGAATTATATCATAATCCCACAATTAAAAAAGGGATACAGGTTTTCGCCGTTAAGCATCGTCCGCAATCACACAAGCGATGCGGCGAGCGTTGATTTTACAGGGCAGAATTGAAGGATTAACTAGTTGAAACGCATCGAAATGCAGATCTTCAAGTATTTCTTCATAATCTTCGACAGGCAAAATCACGACTGTTTGTGCCTTGAAGTTGGTAATATATTGACGTTTGTCAAAATTATTGACTCTAAAACGAAGTTATTCAATATTGAAATATTTTGCTTCAGGATGATGAACGATTATCGCCGAAGTCGATTGTTCCGGATCGAGCATAAATTCTTCCGTTAGCTCGACGCCGATGCGTTCCGGTTCCAGAAGCTCAAATAGCTTTGTCTGGTCGTTTATATTAGGGCACGCCGGATATCCGAAGCTGTACCGCGATCCCTGGTAGCCCTGATGAAAAAGCTTCGTCAATTCGGCCTCGTCCGCGTGGGCAAATCCCATTTCAGTGCGGATTCTTTTATGCCACATTTCGGCCAAAGCCTCTGCTGATTCAACGGACAGGCCGTGGAACAGTAGATAATCCGTGTAATTATCAGCTTTAAACAGCTCTGCTGAATGCTCGCTCGCCCGGCGTCCCATAGTTACGAGATCGAATGCGACAACGTCTATCTTTCCCGATTCAACAGGCGAAAAATAGTCCGACAGACACTGATTCTTGCCGCCGCGCTGATCAACGGGCTGGCGCGGAAAGGTAAAACGCATTCTCTCTGTGCGTTCGTCGACCTCGTAAATTATCAGGTCATTCCCGCTCGATTGGCACGGAAAGTAGCCGTAAACAAGTTTCGCCTCGAGCAGTTTTTCGCGGATCGCCTTGGCTTTAACCTCGGCGAATTTTGGGTATACCGTTGCCTCCAGAAGCTTTGCATAATCTTCTTTCGACGATTTTCCCTGTTTGTACTGCCATTGCCCTTTGAAAAGCGCCGTCTCGTTTATAAACTCGAAGACTTTATTCAAATCCTTTATTTCAACTACTTTTGAGCCATAAAAAGGAGCGGTCGGCAGAATTTCAGCGGGTTTAATATCGGACGATGTGGTGTGCGTAGTGTCGCCTGTTTTTCGGGTGGAAACGCGTGCCGCACTTTTGCCGAGCTTTGCGTCTTCACCAACCAGGTCTTCAGAATCAGTCAAGGTTTCGATGGCATCAACATTCGAATTGGCCGCGTATAATCCACCTGCTAACGCAGGTGGTTCTGACCCGTTGCCCGCTGCCGCGACTTTGGACTTTGGACTTTGAACTTTGGACTCGTCACGCTGTGTGAGTGAGTCCATAGTGTGCAGGCCATCGAAGGCATCACGCGCGTAAAACAGCCTGCCGTTATAAAGCGGAATCAGATCGTTGTCGACGTATCGCCTATTTAGTGCCGCGCCGCCAAGAATCACCGGCACGCTGATTCCCCGCTCGTTCATTATCCCAAGATTATCGCGCATGACGAGCGTCGATTTTACGAGCAGACCGCTCATCCCGACGGCGTCGGCTTTTGTCTCCTCCAATGATCGCAAAATCTCGTCAATCGGCTGTTTAATGCCCAGATTTATTACACGATAACCGTTATTCGTCAAAATAATGTCGACCAGATTTTTCCCGATGTCATGCACGTCGCCCTTGACTGTCGCAAGGACGAGCGTGCCTTTGTTGGTCGCTTCGGCCTTTTCCATGAAAGGCTCGAGAAATTTGACCGCGCTCTTCATCGCCTCGGCCGACTGCAATACGAACGGCAGCTGCATCTGGCCACTGCCAAACAGATCGCCGACGGTTTTCATGCCGTCGAGGAGGAGCGTATTGATGATCTCCAGCGGCGGATATTGTTCGAGCGCGATTTTTAATGAATCCTCCAAACCGATCTTTTCGCCGTCGATGATGTGATGCTTCAGCCTTTCTTCGATTGGCAGACTGGCAATGTCCGGCTTCATCGAAGTGGCAGTTTTGCCTTCAAAAAGCGTCGTAAATTGGGTAAGCGGATCATAAACGCACACGTCGCCCTCGAATTTCCGCCGGTCGTATATTAGGTCGAGCGCGACTTCGATCTCATGCTCGTTGAAACGATTGAGCGGCAGAATTTTTGACGCATTGACGATGGCCGAGTTCATTCCGGCCTCGACGCATTCGTGGAGAAATATTGAATTAAGGACAACACGGGCGGCGGGATTGAGCCCGAATGAAATGTTCGATACGCCGAGAATAATATTCGCTTCCGGCAACTCCGCTCGGATCTGTCTGATCGATTTTATTGTCTGATCTGCATTTTTACGGTCTTCTTCGATACCGGTCGAGATCGGGAGCGCCAATGGATCGAAGAAAACATCATGGGCGTCGATTCCGAATGCGGTCGCATGTTCAAACGCCCGGCGGGCAATTCTTATCTTGTCCTCCGCCGTTCTGGCCATGCCGTCTTCGTCGATCAAACCGATAACGACGCCGGCGCCGTATTCCTTGGCAAGCTCCAGGACCTTCAAAAACCGCTGCTCGCCGTCCTCGTAGTTGGTCGAATTCAACAGGCATTTGCCGCCCGCGTGTTGAAGCCCCGCTTCCATCTTTTCCCATTCGGTGGAATCGAGCATGATCGGAATTTTGACACTTGTAACCAGCCGCGAAATGAGTTCGTGCATATCTTCGACGCCGTCGCGGCCGACGAAATCGACATTTACGTCCAAAATGTGCGCGCCTTCGCGCTCCTGCGATTTGGCGAGTGAAACAAGGCCGTCCCAGTCTTCGACTTCGAGAAGATCGCGCATCTTTTTTGAGCCGGAAGCATTTACGCGCTCACCGACGATCAAAAACGATGCATCTTGTATATACGGCTGTTGGAAATAGATCGATGACGCCGCCGGGACGAGTTGGCCGTCACGTGCTTTCGGCGAAACGCCTGCGAGCCTTTCGACGACTAGTTTCAAATGCTCGGGCGACGTTCCGCAGCAGCCGCCGACGATATTCGCACCGAAATCCTTTGCAAAATGCTCGATCTGAGCGGCAAAACTTTCGGGAGTTTCATCGTAATGCTGCTTGCCGTCCTTTACTTCGGGCAGGCCCGCGTTCGGCAAAACAGAAACCGGTATAGGCGAGTTTTCGCAGAGATATTTTAAGCTTTCGGCCATTTGCTTCGGACCGGTGCCGCAGTTCATGCCGATGACGTCGATCGGAAACGGCTCAAGCGCGGTCAGCGCCGCGCTGATTTCGGTGCCGTTGAGCATCGTACCGAACGTTTCAATTGTCACCTGTGCAATGACAGGAATTTTTACCTTCTGTTGTTTAAAGAAATCGAAAATCGCAGACAATGCAGCTTTTGTTTGCAGCAGATCCTGGCAGGTTTCGACGATAAACATATCGCTGCCGCCGTCGTAAAGTCCCCGCACTTGTTCGACATACGCCTGCTTCAGATCACGATATGTAATATGCCCGAGCGTCGGAAGCTTCGTTCCCGGCCCTATAGAACCGGCCACAAAACGCGGTTTTTCGCGTGATGAATAATCATTTGCGAGCCATTTCGCCAATTCCGCTGCCCTTTTGTTCACGTCATATGTTTTTTCGGCAATACCGAATTCCGCAAGAACGACCTCGCCGCCGCCGAAACTATTCGTCTCGATCACATCGCAGCCGACTTCCAAAAAACTCGCATGCACTTTTTTGATTGCGTCCGGCCGCGTATAAAGCAGGTTCTCCGAGCAGTTCTCAAAATTCGGCCCGCCCCAATCATCGATAGTCAGATCGAGCGATTGCAGAAAGGTGCCCATCGCACCATCGAAAATAATGATCTTTTCTTTTAATAATTCTAGAAATTGCATTCTTCCGTTGTCATTTGTCATTTTTGCCCAATACAAAATGACGAAGAACAAAATAAAAACTCCATGCCGTCAAAGCATAGAGTTTTTCGTTTGAAAATATTAGATTGAAACTCTTAGCTTTTTAGCGATTTTTATCGTGGTCGCAAGTCGCTGTAACTCACCACACTAATAAGTATAGAGTTTAGAGAGTTGTGAGTCGTGAGTCAACCGTGACAAACTTACCAAATTTCACGCACATTCAACTCAAAACCATTTAATACATCCTCGCCTGAAACTGTTTCTGGATTATTCAAAACTTCCACTTCGCCGTTCGCCCGATAGATATGAACCTTTTGCTCCAGCGGATCGATCAGCCAACCGAGACGGACTCCGTTTTCAATGTATTCCAACATTTTCTTTTTCAAGCTTTTAATCGAATCCGATGACGACCGAAGCTCGATGACGAAATCAGGCACGAGTCTGGAAAAACGTTTCAGTTCGGCTTCGGAAACATTTTCCCATTTTTCGCGCAAAACCCAGGAAACATCCGGCGAACGCTTCGCCCCGTTTGGAAATGTGAAAAGAGTCGATGAATCGAAAATAATTCCCGATTTGTCTTTTCTCGCCCAAAGTCCAACCTCAATAATTAAATCCGCGTTTTTTTCGCCGGTATATGGTAATGTTGGCGCCACAATGATCAATTCTCCTTCCGCGGACATTTCGAGATTGAGATCGGGATGGTTTCGGCAAAGACTCTCGAATTGCTCGTCGCTAAGGCGGAGCGGGCTGAAATCGAAAACCGTCGGCACATAATCAATCGGTTGTATCGATGTTTGAGCCGTCATATTTTTTGCCTCAGTTTCATTTTAGCCTACTTTGTTCAAAACGGGCGCAAAAACTCAATCACCTGTTTCATTTAGAATCGCGCTGTTAAATAGCCTTCTTGAAAGTCTATAAAACCGATCAAAATTGCCTGATTCTCCTTTAGCAGATCGAACACCTGTTGGCCTCGAAACGCCTTCAAACGTTGCATTATTTGGAGATACAATCAAAAGCACGGTCAACTGCGATTGGTCATATATTTATAAGCCATAGATGCGATGTCGTCCATCGAGCTTCCGTCGCCGTCTTGGTCGAGGAAGCTTCCCGATTCCGCCCTTGGGTTGCCTGGCGGTTGGGCCTGCTGTCCTCCGCCGAGAATCCCTCCAAGCAAGCCGCCCAGCCCGTCTGCACCGACGTTCTGTTCCCGCTTTTGTCTGCCGAGATATCCCATAACTATGGGCGCGAGAAGCATCAGTATCTGCGAGACCTGTCCCATTCCGAGGCCGCTCTGGTTGCTCACCTTTTCGGCGACCTGGCCTTGATTATTGCCGAGAATATGGCCGAGAATTCCGCCTGCATCAGCCTGTCGCGGCGGTTGAACGGCTTCCGGCTGCCCTCCGCCGCCGAAAATCATTCCGCCGAGGCCGCCGAGATTGTCTAGAATTCCGCCATCGTGGTCCTGTTCAAGCGCAGTGTTCAGGCTTTCCGCCCCTTGCGGGTTCGATGCATTATTCGCCAACCCTCCCATCAGAATTGGCAATGCTGCCTGTATAGCCGAACTGACCGCCGAAGGCTCCGCTCCAACGTCGTTGCTGATTTGATCAACAGCCTGACTTCCCCGCTCCGGCCCGAGCAAATCCTGTAATGAAAACATATTTTTATCCTGCCTCCTGTTTTAATTCAATATGCCTTTAATATTATCAAAGCCGCCATTTTTAATCAAAAATGTTTATTTACTAAGGCATTCCGGTTTGTTGAGCGTGCAAAGCCCTTTCGCTAAGAACTCGCTTGAAATTGAAACCGAATGAGGAAATAAGCGTATTAAAAGTCGAGTAAAATAGTTTCGAGACAGATTTTTTTCGCATCAAAGCATTGAAAGATATTCCCCTGAGACAACAAAATGAAACGAATAATAACGTGGATACTGCTTATAGCCTTTATATTATCAGGACTCGCGGCTGCAATTTTGGCGGATACGGGATCGAAACCCGGCAGCATCCGAATCACTCCTGCTCCGCCGAAATTTACAGATGTTGAGCGTCAGTCCGAGCTTGCACGGCGCCGTGCGGCAGTTGCCGCTAAAATGGCGGACCAAAGCATGCTGATCTTATTCAGCGCCGAACCGAAGCTTTATACGAATGATGTCGATTATGTTTATCGCCAGGAAAATAATCTCTATTATCTCACTGCGTTAAAACAGGACAACATCACGCTCGTTTTATATAAAGACGGTGCGAATGTAAGGGAAATGCTTTTCGTGCCCAAACGGTCGTATTTTGCCGAAACATGGAACGGCAAGATGTATTCGCAGGACGATGCGGCGCGTTTGTCGGGTATAAAAACACTCATTCCCGCGTCCGAGCAGAATGCATTTCTGACTTCTGCGAAAAGCAGGGCAGCATTTTCATCCAAGGAAGGCGGCGCTTCGATTGCGGCTGCTCCCGCATCGATCTACCTATTACTGCCCATGACCGAACAGGACGAGAATGGCCGCCGTGAATACGTTCGTGAAGCCGCATTTGGCTATTCGCTTTCCGGACAGACCGTTACAAACGCCCGGCCGATCTTTAACGAGCTGCGGCAGATAAAATCGCCCTATGAAATAAAGCTGATGCAGCATGCGATCGATATAACGACCGAGGCGCAGATGCGCTCTATGGCGATGGTCGGGCGGGCAAAAATGGAATACGAAGTGCAGGCCGAGGTCGAATACACATTTCGGCGGCGAAATGCTGATTTCTGGGGTTATCCGTCAATTGTCGGCTGCGGGCCGAGTGCGACGACTTTGCACTACGTAGAAGCTCAGGGCGCCGTAAAAAAGGGCGATGTTCTTTTGATGGATGTCGGAGCCGAATACGACCATTACACAGCCGACGTAACGCGGACATTCCCTGTCAGCGGCAAGTTTTCCAAGGAACAGGCCGAGCTTTACCGAATAGTTTATGACGCGCAGGAAGCCGCCGCCGCAGCCACTCGTCCAGGAGTTTCTTTTGCCGCCGTCAGCCTCGCCGCCGACAATGTGATTAAGGAAGGTTTGTTCAAATTAGGCCTTACAACCGACAAAAATTCGCAGCAGCACAAGATTTGGTTTATGCACGGCCTTGGGCATTGGCTGGGGATGAATGTTCACGACGTCGGCCGCAACGGAAGGCTGCTTGAAGCCGGAATGGTTTTTACGAATGAGCCGGGAATCTACATCCGCGAAGATGCGCTCGACAATCTTCCGAAAACTCCAGAAATGACAGCGTTTGTTGAAAAGGTGCGGCCGGTTTTTGAGAGATACAAAAACATCGGCATACGCATCGAGGACGATATGCTCGTTACCGCAACTGGTGTTGAGTGGATGACAAAAGCGCTCCCGCGCAAGCTCGAAGACATCGAAGCGTTTATGGCAAAAGCCTCCAAAGAAATGCCGTACACAGCCGCAAACAATCCGGGTTCGGCCAATATCCTGAACGATCTAACTATCGGAGGCTTTTACAGCACAAACATCCCGGCGTTCTTCGATCCAATAAGCTATCCGAACGGCATTACAATGCGGAGCGGTTTCGTCGGCTCTGGCAGAAACGCCGCATATTCAGGTTTAAGTCACGCTGAGCATTTGCATGCTGAATAACTGTAGAGCAATGATTTACTTAAGTTAAGAAAAGGTCTTGGTTATGAGTAGTCAATTTCGCCTGAAGATTATATTCCGGATATAAGGCTATTATGCATAATCATTCCTGATAATCCTCGATATCTGAGGATTATTAAGAATTACTCCTGATAATACCTCAAAACGGAGTGTTATGCGGATCATTCCGCATAATCATTAGTTATGCGCTTCTTCCTTAAATCGGACGTTAGAAAGATTGAAATATGAATAAATCTATTTTCTCTGTTGTGACTGTGATGTTGCTTCTCCTATCAGGGATATGCGAAATACACGCCCAATCAGTAACAAATAATAAAACTTCCGATAAGAGCGTTAGGCAATCGGCTTTTACGGAGCAACCGGCGGTTCTAGAAACTCCGGCCGGTGCTTTGCACGGCACACTGCTGCTTCCCGCATCAAAGTCGCCCTATCCGGTTGTCCTGATCATTGCGGGTTCGGGTCCGACTGACCGCGACGGAAATATCGCAGCCGTCAGCGGCTCGAATAACAGTCTTAAAATGCTGGCGGAAGCCTTGGCGGCAAACGGCATCGCGTCCTTGCGATACGACAAGCGCGGAATTGGTGCGAGCGCAAAGGCGTTGGAAAATGAAGCGGATTTACGCTTTGACGCTTACATCGGCGATGCTTCGTTATGGAGCAAACAGCTACGCCTTGATAAAAGATTTTCTACCATAACGATTGTCGGTCATAGCGAAGGCTCACTCGTCGGGATGGTTGCCGCGCAGGGAAAGAACGCGGACGGTTTTGTATCGCTTGCCGGTCTAGGGCGACAAGCAAGTCAAATTATTCTCGAACAAGTCAGACCGCAACTGCCGCCGGATTTGATGAAGTCAACCGAAGAGATTATGGCAAAACTCGCGGCGGGGAAAACTCCCGAATCAGTTCCGCCGTCATTAAACGCACTGTTTCGTCCGAGCGTTCAGCCGTATATGATGTCTTGGATTCGCTTTGACCCGGCACAGGAGATTGCCAAATTGTCCGTTCCCGTTCTCATCATTCAGGGAACCACCGATATTCAGGTGAACATTCAAGAGGCGAAGCTACTTGCAAAAGCAAAACCATCAGCGAAGTTGTTGTTGATCGAAGGAATGAATCACGTTCTCAAAGAAGTGCCGAATGAAACGGATAAGCAAACCAAATCCTATGGCGACCCGTCATTACTGGTAGTGCCGCAATTAGTTTCCGAAACCGTCGAGTTTGTGAAGAAGATAAAAAGGCAAAAATCTCAATCCTGAATTTTGCGTATCATTCACGCCGCCGATTTTTGTATCTGGGATTTTGAAAATTTGGAGGAGAAATATGCAGGACAAGCAAACTAAAACCGTCTTTGGTTCTTTAATCGAAATTTTAGCCGTTGTCGGATTGCTGCTTCACGTTTTAACCGTCTTGGGAACTTGGAATCTACTTCCCGAATCAATTCCCGTTCATTTTAATTTCGCGGGACAGGCGGATGCTTCGGGCGAGCGAAGCGACATTATTTTGTTGTTCGGCTTAAACGTCTTGTTTTACGTTGGATTAACTTGGCTTGCCCGCTATCCCCAAAAGTTTAATTATCCTTGGAAAATAACCCAAAATAACGCCGGGCGGCAATATCATCTGGTACGTATTTTTATGAAGGTTATCAAGTGTCAGACAGTCTGGCTGTTTGCAATAATTTCTTTGCAGACGAGGGGCATTTCACTTGGTCAGGCAAACAGTCTTGGTTATCTCTTTGTGCCATTGGTGATAACAATTACATCGGCAACAGTTATCGGATATTTCGTTGTCGCCTCGCGTTCGGCATTCGGCGAAAAGCGATAGAAACAAAATGCGGATAACAGTTGAGATGACTTGGGGCGAAACAGTGACTTTATTATCGCGTTGTCTTTTAACCCTAAACTTGTGTGGCGGCGGTTTCGCCCCACGTCATCTAAAGCGTTAAGCCTTCAAGAATTCAAAAGCAACGTAAACACTCAACACGCCGTTCATTATCTCATGTCTGATCCCAACCGCCTTCATTTTTAGATTGCTCGAATTTTGAATTGGGACAACAAACGAAAGTTTGTCCAGCCGAATGATCTCGATCGGGTTTATTCTTTTATCTATCGAGCCTTGGATCAATCGAGCGATAACATTTCCACCGACGCCGCCTGCGCCGGTCAGCGACACTTTCAGGACGTTTGCACGCGCAATCAGGCGTTGGTTAGTGAGGTCGAATTCCAGTTCGATATTAGTTTCGGCAATGCCCGAAAACGGAACGCAGCCGATAAACGGGGGATTGTAATTGCCGGCAAACGCGAGCGGAGCGTAGATCTTGCCGTCTCGAAAACGAACCGAAGTCCTTACGCCGTTGGATTCTCGCAGAAGCTGAATCGTTTCTTTGCAGATAGGATTTTCACCGCCGAAACGCCGAAACTGAGTTTCGAGTTCCGTATTTCGAGTTTTGAGTGTGAATGAGTGCGTAGGTCCGAACTCCGAATTCCGAACCCGACGCTCGATTTCAGCATCTCGGCGGTTAATTTCATTCCGCGCAAGCGGAAATTCCGGCGGGCCCGAATGCCGAAAAACTGCATCGAGCAAAGTGTCGAAGAAGTGCTCGTTAAAACTGATTGTTACTTCGGTCTTTTGAGCATTTGCGACAGAGATTGCCAGCAAAAGCCAAATCAAAATATGGAATTTTTTGAACTTCATTATTCTTAATCCTTGAAGAAGTCATTCGGCAGGTGCTCACCATAAGTGCGAAAGAAGAGCTGCTTCTTGAACTCTTGTTCCGAAAGATGTTTTGGTAACGACGCAATTATTGTTTGTCGCGCTGCCGCAAACATCGCGGATGCAAATCTTGCACGCTCTTGCGGAGTGCGCTTCATCCACAAATCATTCTGCATTTCCTCTATTTCACGAGTCGTATCCTTCAACATAGTTTTCTCCAAGCATTTCACGGCATTCATTTAACAATTCTAAAACGCCCAGCCGCAAAGCCCAAGTTTCGACATATTCGATGTCATAGCCGTTGCGCAGGATGCTGGTGACATCACGCATTTGCATTTCCGACCTGGTGTTTCTTGCCCAGTTCAACTTCGACAACATCAAGTCTTCCCTGCTGATAATCCAAACATCGAAGTAACCTGCATAATTTACACGGGTTCTGCGGGAAAAAGCTGAATCCTGAAACTCGTCTCGTTTACGAATTACACAATCAACTTTGATTATAGTCTTCTGATCCAGAATGTTAAACATTTTGTTTCGGGAGATTGCGTCGCGGATTCTACCGTGTGGGACGTAGTAATCGGGCTCAAATTCCGAGATGAATTTAGTCACATCGTCGCTTGAAATTTCAATTACAATATCTATGTCGGCGGTCGTGCGGGGGATTGCATAGTGCATAAGGGCCATCGCACCGGTAAGCATGTATTCCAAACCTAAACGCTCCAGACGCCCGGCACAGTCCTTAAGCACATCATTTTGTTCATCCTGACGCGTCACAATCCGCTCCTTACAATATCGTGTAATCTCAATAAACCGAGACAAGTTCCATTCTCGTCAACCACCGGCAAGACCGAAATCTGCGAACTCCGGTTCTCCATTAATTGCAAAGCGGCAAATGCGAGCATTTCTGGGTCGGCGGTAACAGGTGATCTTGTCATCATCTGCTCTGCTAAAAGGCCGTTCAGATTTTCCGCACCGTTTTTTTCGATTGTGCGGCGGAGATCGCCGTCTGTTACTACGCCGATGAGCCTGCCGTCTTCGCCGATCACATTTACCGCGCCGAGGGCGTATTTCGAGATTGCTTTTACGACGGCCAGCCAACTGTCTTTGGGTGAAACGTTCGGGCTGGCATGCATCAGATGCCCGACCTTTAGAGTTAAACGTTTCCCCAACCGGCCGGCGGGATGATTTGCGGCGAAATCTTCGGCAGTCAACCCGCGCGATTCCATCAGCGTCATTGCTATCGCATCACCGATTGCCAGGGCAACCGTAGTCGATGTAGTCGGTGCCAGATTAAGCGGACAAGCTTCTTTATCGACCGATGCATCGAGAACGACTTCGGACTGGCGGGAAAGCGTTGAATCCGTATTGCCGACTATAGCGATCAGCATAACTCCGCGCTGTTTTAAGGCAGGCAAAATTGTTAAAATTTCGTCCGTTTCGCCCGAATTACTGAGCGCGATCACAACGTCTCCTGTAGTAATTACCCCAAGGCCTCCGTGAATGGCGTCAGACGGATGAACGAAGATCGCAACCGTTCCGGTACTCGTCAGCGTTTGTGCAATTTTTTGCGCGATCACCCCTGATTTTCCGACTCCGATAACGACTGTTTTGCTCTCGCAGGAGGAAATAAGTTCGATGGCGCGTTCGACGTTCTCAGGGTTCAAATTTGCGGCTGCGTGCTCTATTGCCCTGGCTTCTAGACGGAGAAGATCAATAACTTTTTCAAAATTTGTGTTCACTAATGAAGTTCTCGGGATTAGGATATTAAGCTGTTGACATAGGAAATCCCCATTAATAGTTCCGGCAGGAACGGCCTGTTTGTAGCTAAGATTCCTAAAAAAGTATCAAGCTCCGTTAAGAGCGACCTATTCAGGCCGCTGCGATGCAGCTAAGTGCCTTTGTTACCAATTATTCTACAAACATATCACTCCTAGGGAGCTAAAAAACAATATGTAAAAGGATTGGCGAAAATGATTGTCTATTTAGTTTTCCCAGGAATCGCCAGGAAGACATCCGCTGCAATCATCCATTTACCGTTTTGCAGCTTCCAGATCTGGACAAAATTCCCCTTTTCAGTTTCTACTCCGTTTTTGTCGGCCAAAGAATAAGTGCTGTGCAAATATGCCAGATCGCTTGTTTCGATAAATGATTTTCGTTTAGCGAACTTCACCCTCGATCTTTCGCGCTCCAGAAAGCTCAAAGCAGTTTTACGCCCGGCGAATGGCTGTTTTCCATCGCGAAGAACATAGGCGTCTTCGGCAAGAAACATTTTATATGCCTTGGACAGGCTCATCATTTCCGCGGTTTGGAAAAAGCCGATCGACGAATCACCGGCAGACGCCTTTTTTTCTTTTTCTTCGAGCCGAACTATCTTCGGGAACTTCCAACTTGTTTCGATAAGAGCAGGTTTTTCGTGATTGATTCCTATATCGAGCGCAGCAAGATATTCGCCGTTTAATTGCCGCGCCCAGACGGTAAGATAATGGCCGTAAATTTCATTGGTATCGGCCGCACCTTTCGGGCGATAAATCGAATTTCCGATACTGTAGGCCAACGCCCCGTTCGCGGAGACGTCGATCCACACCGGATTCCAGGTCAACGCCGCCGTTGACGCCGGGCGTAATTTCCACGCTTCCCTGCCGTTGACCGCTTCAGGAAGAAACATTATTCCTGTCGGTGAGAGAAATTCGATAAATCCCTGGTTAAGTCCTTTTTCGGCAACCATTTTTTCGAATGTCTTTTCCGTATTGTAGATTTTTTGCGGTATACTCTGGGCAATCAATATGCACGTACTCACTGCAATAATCAAAATAGCAAATAGTGTTTTCATCAATTCGAATTTTATCACAACTCCCAACGTTTTGAGTTCAAACTTAAGTTTGCTTTTTTTTCTTAACCCGGAACACGCTGAAGCGTGAATTCAGAACGTATGTTTTGAGTTCAAACTTTAGTTTGTTGTCGATAAACGGTGAACAAGCTGAAACTTGAACTCAGAACAATTGATTTGTTATTCCCTAATTTATTTTTCCTGTTATACTTAATTGGTAAAATGCAACTTTGAAGAAGCGTTATCGTAGAGATTGGCGAAAAGTTCTTTTAAAATAGTTTATAGGAGCAGGAAATAAGATGGGATTGTGGGCAAGATTCAAGAGAGTGTTTTTCGCAAGCACGGGTGCGGCTCTCGACAAGATAGAAAACCCCGAATTAGTTTTGCAGCAGACGATCCGCGATATGCGTGACCGCGTACCCGAATTGAACAATTCGGTCGCGCAGGTTATGGCGACGGAGCGGCTTTTGATAAAGAATCACGAGAACCTGGAAAAGCAAGTCGTAGATCTAGACTCTAAGATCAAAGCGTCGGTAAAAATGGGACGGGACGATATCGCTACCGCTTATATCGGGCAGCTTCAACAGGCGCAGGTTGACATGCAGCGTACCGGCGGCCAGCTCGAACAAGCGTCGCTGTCATCGAAACAGGCTCTGAAGGCGCGCGACAACTACGTTTTGAACATGAAGAAGCGTACTGCGGAGGCGATGCAGCTAATAAGCTCCGCCAAGCAGGCAAAGCTGCAGGAACAACTTGCGCAGACGATGGAAACCTTCAACATTGGCGACGACGCCTCGACCTTTAACGAAATGCGCGAGAAGATCGACCGCCGCGTAGCCGCCGCCGAAGCCAAGCTTCAACTCGGTTCAAGCAGTGTTGATGCCCAAATGCAGGACATCGAACGCGAGGCGATGGACATTCAGCTTCAGGATAAATTACTGGAATACAAGCAGCAAATGGGCCTTTTGGGCGCTGGTTCCTCCAGTTCCACGGGCAAACAAATCGCCTCCGGTTCCGAAGCTAAAGAAGACGAATATCCCGATCAGGTGATCGTCAATGAGAGCGATATGAACCGCTCGAACTAGCTGAATATTCAGTATCGAACGCAAGCCCCGAAGTTGGCATCTACTTAGAAAGTATGGCGGATTTGGCGAAATACCAGCAGCAAATAACCAAATTTAATTCTAGTTACTTAAAGGAAGCGGTCAAGGAGCCCTTTAACTTTTGGGGCCTGGCCGGTTTTGCCGTAGCCGCAGCCTATACCGGCAGCGTTATTCCACTTTTGATCGCGTTGATTTTTGAGCTCGTCTATATAATGACCCTGCCTAATCTGCCTTTTTACCGCCAGTTGGTGAACAGGCGCGAAAAAGACCGCCTTCGCGCGTTCAATAAAGCAGGACGCGAAAAGCTGATCAAGACTTTTACTCCTCGTGAACGCGAGGCCGTCGAATATCTCCGCTGGCTGAAGGAAAAAATCCAGGACAATTATAAAAAATTTACAGGAGCAGGTTCTTTGCCGACAAATCTGGTTACACTAGATCAGCGTTGGGAAGACTTTGTCGATCTATTGGATGTTTATCGCCGGCGAAAGCAGCATTTGAAATCGATCAACCGCCAGGCTGTACATAATCAGCTGTCTCAGGCGTTTCGTGCCGCTGAAAGCGCAGGCGATGAAAAGACCAGACGCATACAGCAGACAAATGTCGAGATACTAAAACGCCGCGTCGCTTCGTTTGATGAGATCGAGCGAAGCGTCAAACTTGTCGAGGGCCAATTGCAGTCGATAGAGAATTTTTTCAGTTATCTGAATGACGAGATCGTAACAATGTCAACGCCCGAAAAATTCTCGCTGCTTGATTTCGAACAGCTTTCTGATTCCATCGCAATGACCAAGCAAATGCTCGACGCGACGGCCGATTCGGTCGGCGCTCTGGATTCCTATAACCGTGAAATGGGCAATTACGAACTTTTACCGCACTCCAACTCCTAGTCTTTAAATATCGAGCGAGCTTAATTCGTGATTCCATTCACGCATCCACGCCATTTCCGCGTGGTCTTCCGAAAACACCGAATATCTATTCCAATCGAAAAAGCCGTGCCTATCCGGCGCGATCCTGCCATCGGAGTTTAAAAGCCTTGCAACCTTCGGATCCGGGAAGAAGTTGAAGTCGGTTTTTCTATATCTTTCCTGGCGCATCCTGTGGATCATGCTTGTAAAAGTGCTGCGATAAGTGCCGATAAATACCTCGGCTGACGAGCATAAAAGCTGGTTGAGGATGCTGATTACGTTAAAGTCGGTGAACGGAAGCTCTACGAATTCACGGCGGTAATGATCAAAAATCAACTCATCTATGAACTGGAGTTTATATCCCTTAAATAATTCGCTGAACATCTCTTTCTCGTGGAGAGAGTCCGTTGCGGCAAGTATCGGCAGGCTTTCATCGGGAAACGTAAGCTTTATATACTTTTTGAATGAATTGTGTTCAACAGAGTAATCGTCGTTTTTATAATTTGTCAAAAAATCGCCGAGCCGAAGATGAATCGCATTGAATCTTCCAGACCCGGCCGCAATCGTTTCCGCTAATTTTTCAATCTCGTCAAGATATTTGATTTTTACCGAATCCAGAAGCTGCTGCTTTTCAGGTCTTTTCAAAAAGTAAAAGCAGCTTGGATGTGAAAGCTTTGTATGCGTCCATTCGATCAAATCGTAAGTTTCAAGATTTTCACGTATTAGGGGAATCCTGCCGATGCTGAACGAATCCCAAATCACCGTGCCTTCAAATTTGGACCGAAGCTCTTCGGTCGTAATGAAATGGCTGTATAGCAGTTCAAATTTCGCTTTGTTTTCGGTTTGCCTATCTATCTCAAACCTTCGCCGGTTTGGAATATCGACCAAATCCGACACCAGGCTTCGCGGGCTGTCGAGCAATATACTGAACTTTTCCTTATAATTTTCATCCGAGGCATAAACCGGCGGAGTAGAGCATGGTATCTCGTATTCGAAGAAAAAATCCCTTTCGAGAAAATTAGAGAGAGAGATGCAGAGCGTGTAGGACATTAAATGAGTATTAAAACCCTCGGCACCGCGGGCTGAATTTTCGAAATAGATCATTCTTCGGTCGTTACAGGGTCTGAGCCTTACTGTTCGAAACCTTCGATTTCCGGCATTGTTCCTGATTTTTTTTCGGCTGGAACACTATCACGGGCTTTTGTTTCGGAAGCGGCGGGCAAATCGCTGATGGAAAGCGCGAGGTTGTTTGCGTTTGTCGAATATGCCAAAGCGATTTCCTTGGCCACGGATCCGTTTCGAATCATTTTTTCCAGCTCGCCGTCAAAGGTCTGCATGCCTTCTATTTCGCCGTCCTTCATCGCGTCCACAATTGAGCGTCCTTC
>Ga0136634_10000505_pt1 | contig 17191 bp, 18 predicted proteins | sample AntDrymUQ8332106_2_FD_104654 | JGI IMG/M metagenome (GOLD analysis project Ga0136634, IMG submission 104654) | Polar desert sand microbial communities from Dry Valleys, Antarctica - metaG UQ833 (21.06) | ecosystem: Environmental > Terrestrial > Soil > Desert | place: Antarctica: Dry Valley... | reverse complement strand
TCATCAAACAAACTATCCATAGAATTAAGTAAAAAACAGGGAACGCAAAGTGGTAAAACATGGGGCAGGTTTGCACTTCAACCGCAAAAATTCCTTGGTGCTTTACTGGTTGCACTAAATATCGTAGTGGTAATATATGGATTGTTAGTTGGCGAAATGCTGCAACCAATATGGAACTGGATTGCTAAATTCATTCCGGTATCTGCAAAGGATTACCTCGAGTTCATTAAGTTATTTGTAGAGATCATACTTGCAACTTCCATAATTCTATTTGCAGAGTTTGTAAGCAAAGCTTTTTTCAGGGCCAGGAACAACAGCATCCTCCGATCCGGTATCATTAGTTATATAGCACAATTTTTTTACTGGATTTTTTCTTCCCTATCCTTTTTCTTTGTAAAAATGGCCGAATGGCTCTTAAAATATATTTTTAATGTTAAGCCAAATTTAAAAAAAGAGGTATTCAGTAAAATGGACCTTGAACATTTTATTCAGCAAAGTAAAAGCCACCATGAAGAAGATTCTTCTGAAATAAACAAGGAGCTTTTTGCAAACGCATTATCATTAAGTGAAGTAAAGCTGCGCGAATGCCTGATACCAAGAAGGGAAATTGAAGGAATTGAAAGCAGCACGCATATAGAAGATGTAAAAAAGAAATTCATTCATTCACAACTTAGCAAGCTTGTAGTGTATGAAAAAAATATAGATAATATCATTGGGTATATCCATCAGCTGGATATGTTCCGGAATCCTGCCACAGTCACAGAAATGCTCCATCCAATACCTTTGGTACCGGAAAGCATGAGTGCTACAGACCTGATGAATAAATTTAGTAAAGAAAGAAAAACGATTGCCTGGGTGATTGATGAATTTGGTGGCACAGCGGGTATCGTAACTATGGAAGACCTGCTGGAAGAAATCTTTGGGGAAATTAAAGATGAATATGACCTGGCAGAAGAATTTGTAGAAAAACAAATAGCAGGAAATGAATTTATTTTCAGCGGTCGCCTGGAGCTGGATTACATCAGTGAAAAATACAAGCTTATATTCCCTGAAGACAATGAATCTGAAACACTCTCCGGGTTTATCATTCAAAATAATGAATCTATCCCCAAACAAAAAGATAAGATCTATGTGGGCAATTTTGAATTTGATATTATAAGCGTGAGCGATACCAGGATAGAAACTGTAAAAGTTAAAGTAATGAAATAACTTAAATGACCATTGCTATTCAGATCAGCCCGGGCATAAGCAATAATTATCGTGAAAGTTTTAATTTTATTTGCTTTACTAAGATCGCTGCAGAACAACCTTCTCATCACTTTATTTTTATTTTTGATAAACAACCTGGCCCTGAATTAAAGTCCGGCTCAAATTGTACTATTGTACTACTGCTCCCACAAATTAGGAACAGGCTTCTGAATCACTACTGGTTCAATTATAAAATTCCTGCACTGCTGGAAAGATTTAATGCTGATGTTTTTGTTACTGCAGGAAATACTTCCAGCATTCGAACAACAGTGCCGCAATGTATGATCATTGAAAATTTATCATCAACGCAAAAAAAAAATCGTGCTTATTGGAATAAACTTCTGCCTGTTTATGTAAATAATGCAAAAGCTATCTGCATAACTAACCCGGTATTAGAATCAGAATTATTAAGGAAATATGGCATTGAAAAAAACAGGTTGACCATAATATTTCCCGGCCTTAGTGATAAGAATATTTTGAACGGATTGAAAACGAATGAAGAAGTGAAAAAGGAATATACATCCGGTAAAGAATATTTCCTGTATGAAGTCAGAGAAAATGCATTAAAACAGCTGGTAATTGTTTTAAAAGGTTTTAGTCTTTTTAAAAAGTGGTTTAAATCTGATATGCAACTTGTGCTGTTTATGAAAAGGGTTTGGGGTCCTGAGATCTCTGCATTATTATCCTCATATAAATACAAGGATGAATTAATTATTATCAAAGAACCGGAGCAGGAAGCAAACATTTTAAAAGCAGCGTATACTTTGGTTATTACAGGTAACGATTGTAAAACAGGATTACATGCAATGAAATTTGGGATACCGGTAATTGCTGAAAATAATTCAACAACAAAAAAGATCTTTTCCGAAGCAGCGTTACTTTTTGAATTAAATGAAAAAAATATTTCTGAAAAAATGATGATCTTCTATAAAGATGAACATCTTCGCATGGAATATATAAGTAAAGGCATTGAGGTAACAAATCAATATTCATGGGAGATCACAACAGTCCAATTATGGGGTATATTGAGATCAATTGCAAAACAATAAACATCCTAACTTTACTTTAAAAGATCTGCATTAAATGAAAAAATCAACAATTGCCATTGAAGTTTTACTTGATCCTAATAAAATACCGGAACAAATTAACTGGGAAGCAAGTGACAGTAATGCAGAAATGAAACAAAAAGCAAAAGCAATGTGTCTTACATTCTGGGATCCTGCTGATAAAACTGCTTTAAGAATTGATCTTTGGACAAAAGATATGATGGTAGACGAAATGGGCGATTTTTATTACCAGATGCTTATGACTATGGCTGATACATTTAAGAGGGCGACGAAACAACAAGAGCTATGTGATGATATAAAATCTTTCGCAAGGGTATTTTTTGATAAATTTAAAGCGATACAGTTGAAAGAACAACAATAGAGTTTAAGCAGTAATTCTTTTGCCATTAAATAAATTGAGAAATATCCTGTAAAAAATATTCAGATTTCAGTATTCAACATAAAAAATAAATTATGAGCTTAGAAGAAAATATAATGGCAGAAATGAAAGATGCCATGAAATCAAAAAGTGAAGGCTTACTTCGTTCGCTAAGGGCAATAAAAGCTGAAATAATAAAAGCAAAAACGGAACCCGGAGCAAACGGTAAAATAGATGAAGCAACAGAAATAAAATTTCTGCAAAAAATGATGAAACAGCGGCGAGACTCTTTAGATATTTTTGAAAAGCAGGGCAGACCTGACCTTGCAATTAAGGAAAAAGAAGAAATGGAAGTGATAGAACGGTTTTTGCCCAAACAAATGAATGAACAGGAAATAACAGATGCAGTCAAAAAAATAATAACCGATAACAATGCCACCCCAAAAGATATGGGTAAAATTATCGGGATGGCAAATAAACAATTCGCCGGCAAGGCAGATGGTAAAACGATCAGCACAATAGTTAAGGACTTGCTTATATAAAAATCAATTATATGTTCATTGATGCAGCAGTTATTATACTTATCATTTTTGCTTCTATAAAAGGATTTAGGAAAGGATTTATTATAGCCGTATTTTCTTTAATTGCATTTATCGCCGGTCTTGCAGCAGCATTAAAATTATCTACTGTAGTTGCCGCAAGGCTTGCAGATCATGTAAATCCTTCATTTAAGTGGCTTCCCTTTATTTCCTTTTTTCTGGTTTTCATATTGGTAGCTTTAATAATTAATCTTGCAGGAAGATTGATTCAAAAGACATTCGAAACCGTTATGCTTGGGTGGATAAACAGGATTGCAGGGATGCTGTTATTCATAGCCCTGTATATATTCATATTTAGTATATTTCTTTTTTATGCCGTTCAGGTGCATTTTATAAAACAGGCTACCATTGACTCATCTTTTTTCTATCCATATATTCAACCATTAGGCCCACAGGTTATTAATGCCATTGGAGATTTTATACCTTTCTTTAAAAATATGTTTGCTGAGTTACAAAAAATTTTCGGAGGTTTAGCCAATAAAATTTAGTATTAATTTGAGGCATTATATATTTAATGTAATTTTAGTTAAATTGATAGTATAAGCATTGGGTACATAATTGCAAAACAATTGAGGTTACAAAAGTATGAGCTACGAAATTAAACAGGACGGCAAATTTAAATTCATTGAAGAAGGAGATGGAGAGCCCCTGGTCTTATTACATGGACTTTTTGGAGCACTAAGTAATTTCAAAGATCTTATAGAACATTTTCGTAAAACAAATAGGGTAATTGTTCCAATGCTTCCATTACTTGAACTTGACCTTTTACATACATCTGTAGGTGGGTTACAGAAATTCGTAAACAGGTTTCTGGAACACAGGAAATACACCCAGATACATTTAATGGGTAACTCATTGGGAGGTCATGTTGCATTGGTTCATCTTTTAAAAAATCCTGAAAGAATTAAATCACTGATATTAACAGGCAGTTCGGGTCTTTTTGAAAATGGTATGGGAGATACATATCCAAAACGGGGAGACAAGGAATATATTCGAAATAAAACAGCCTTAACCTTTTTTGATCCTGCACTTGCAACCGATGAGCTGGTAAATGAAGTTTTTGAAATAACCAATAACCGTCTTAAAGTTATCAAAATTATTGCGCTTGCAAAAAGTGCAATTCGCAATAACCTGGGAGAAGAGCTGATACAGATCAAACAGCCTACCTGCCTGGTATGGGGAAATAATGATACTATTACTCCTCCTTTCGTAGCAAAAGAATTTAACAGGCTTATACCGAATAGTGAATTACATTTTATTGATAAATGTGGTCATGCACCAATGATGGAAAGACCCCAGGAGTTTAACAGCATTTTAGACGGATTTCTTGCTAAATTAAATATCCCCGCTGCAACTGTTTAGCGCATTCTATTGTCTGTAATAATTAGATCAGTAATTTGCTTACCCCTAATGCAAAACCTAAAAACCCTGCATATGCTTACAGTAGAACTTATCAATAATAATATACCCCGCCTGCAGCTTGAAGATACTGTTGCAAAAGCATTACAACTTATTAATGATTTCCGGCTTACTCATCTTCCTGTTGTTTCAGAAGATAAATATTTAGGATTAATAAGTGAAGATGACCTGTTGGATGCTGAGGATGATAAACATACTATTGAATATCTTCAAAAAAATTTCATCCAGGTTTCTGTTCAGGATAATGTTCATTTTTTAAATGCTGTAAACTGCAGTAATCAATATGAAACAAACATTGTACCTGTAATAAATTTAACCAATGACTTTGCAGGTGTTGTTACTGCTACAGACCTTCTCAAAGCTATTGGCAACTTTGCCGGGGGAAATGAGATCGGGGGACTTATTGTTTTAGAAATGGAAAGAACACAGTTTGGATTATCAGAAATCAGCAGGATCGTTGAAAGCAATGAATGCACCATCCTGCACCTGAATTCTACCGTGCATCCGGATACAGGAATGCTAACTGTGACTTTGCACCTGAACAATAAAGAAATATCTGCTATAGTTTCTACATTTGAACGGTATGATTATGATGTTATATATTTTTATGGCAATGAAAAATTTGAAAATGAGATCCACACCAATTACAGGCATCTTATGAATTACCTGGATATTTAAGCTTATACCTTCCCTATATTAAAAAACAATTAGCTATAATTTTACGTAGTTACCGCAGAATCAGCTTTCCGTATGAAATTATTAGAAAAATCTGTTATGCTCCTTTTTGCCTGCGGAACATTCCTGGTAGCATCAGCTCAACAAAGCGATTCAATTCATATTCCTGCAAATGTTCAATCATTACTCAATGCAGATACAACCGGAAAAGTTTTTATTTCTTCAATTAATATTTATGGTAATAAAAAAACTAAAGATTATATCATAAAGCGTGAAATAAAATTTACAACCGGGGATTCAATTAAAAATTCCATGCTCACTTCATTAACAGAGCAATCAAGGAATCTGATTTATAACACAACTCTTTTTACTGAAGTAGAAGTGCTTCCATATCTTGATTCAGCTGGTATATCCTTTAATGTAACTGTGAAAGAAAAGTGGTATCTCTACCCGACACCTCAATTTAGGCTTGTAGACCGCAATTTTAATGAGTGGTTAAAAATATATGACGGCGATCTGAAACGTGTTGTGTACGGTGTAAAATTTGCTCATTATAATTTTAGTGGACGGCGGGATCTTTTACGCATTTACGTATTAACCGGCTATGCCCGCAACATTTCTTTCAGTTATAGTGCTCCGCATAGCAATACAGCATTGACAGAAGGTTTTGCTGTTTCCGCTGGCTATATTCAGAACAGGGAAGCTGGCTATAAAACAAATTATGGAAATATAATTTCCAATTTTAGAAGTGATGGATTTGTAAGACGAAGCATAAATGTAGGTGGTGCATATATAATCAGAAAAGGATATTATAACAGTCATGTATTGGGGATAGGATATGCATACATTAAAGTACATGACAGTATCAATATAAAATCAAATTCAGATTATTTTAATAATAATACTTCATCTGCCTCACTGCCCAGCTTATCATATTTATATACACATGTAAATGTTGATAATATTTCTTATCCGCTGAAAGGAAATTTTTATGGTATCTCTTTTTTTAAGAGGGGGCTGGGCTTTACAGGAGGAACAAACCTGTTTGAAATTAACGGGTCTGCTTCAAAATATATTTCTCATGGCAAACAATGGTACAGCACTGTTCAGCTTATTGCGAAACTAAAAGCCCCATTCAACCTCGCATATATTAACAGGCGGGCTTTGGGATTTGACGATTTTTATCTCCGTGGATTAGAAAATTATGTTGTAGATGGAGTGGCTGCTGCCATTGCAAAATACACGTTAAAGAAAAAGATATTTGCTTTTAATATACCTGTTCCTTTTAAAATAAAGGCAATACCAAAAATTCCTGTCGCACTATTTGCCAAATCATTTGCGGATATTGGTACCAGTTATATCAAACCTGAATTAAATACAATGCTGAATAACCGGTTATTATATACAGCCGGCTTTGGCCTCGACATTCTCACACTGTATGACTTAAACCTGAGGCTGGAATACAGTTTTAATCAATTATCACAAAACGGGCTATTTTTGCATGTTAAAGGGGGCTTTTGAAACTTCTTTACTATGTTACCAAATGAGAATAGCAATTTATAGCAGGGGAATTGAAAAAAATCAATTACAGGATGTTACACTCCTTGTGAAAGAATTGGCAAAACATGGTGCAGAGCCGGTTTTCTACCAGGATTTTTTTAACCAGTTCTATAGCTCTGTAAAAATTGAGGGAGAGTATTCCACTTTCAATTCTTCTGATGATATGGATACCACTATTGATTGCATGATCAGCCTTGGTGGGGATGGAACATTGCTGGATACAGTAACCCATGTAAAAGATAGTGGTATACCCGTATTAGGCATAAATTATGGACGCCTGGGATTCCTGGCCAATATTGGTAAAGAGGATCTTGAATCTGCAATAGAAGCCCTGGTAAACAGGAAATATGTATTAGATAAGCGAACCCTTATTCATCTTGATGCAAATATTCCTCTTTTTGGTGAATGCCCTTATGCACTTAATGAATTCTCCCTTCATAAAAAAGATACTTCGCCAATGATAAAAATTCATACATACCTGAATGGTGAATTTTTAAATACTTATTGGGCAGATGGATTAATAGTTGCAACACCAACGGGTTCCACAGGATATTCTTTAAGTTGTAACGGGCCGGTGGTATTTCCCGATAGTGCCAGCTTTGTTATTACTCCTGTAGCTCCGCATAATTTAAATATCAGGCCCATTATTGTACCGGATAACACAATCGTCTCCTTCGAAATTGAAGGTCGTACTGATGGTTTTTTGTGTACGCTTGATAGCAGGCGTGAAATAGTTACCAAAGAAATATCACTTGCTGTGAAAAAAGAAACATTCGGCATTAATCTAATACGCCTGAATGAAAATAATTTTTTACAAACCCTTCGCAACAAACTTTCATGGGGATTAGATAAACGAAATTGATAAGTGGATATTCATGCAGAAAAAAATAAAAAAGATCCAGTTAATTTATATCATTTACTGGTGCCTGCTGGCATATACAGTTGCAGCCCTGGTTTTCTGGTTTATTTCACTTAATAATCAAAACAGGCGCATGACCAGTTATAAAATGCAAGACCTGAAAGGATCTGGTGATTTCAAAATAAAATATTCAAAGATCCAGGAAGAAAAACGAAGAAAAACAGCACAATATATCGGGGAAGGCATTACATTTTTTCTTGTAATACTGGCGGGTGCTATATTTATCTTCCGGTCTGTGCGAAGGCAATTAAAGCAAAGTATACAACAGCAAAATTTCATGATAGCAATCACACATGAACTTAAAACACCTATAGCAGTTGCACAACTAAACCTGGAAACACTCCAAAAAAGAAAGCTGGATGAAGCCCAGCAACAAAGGCTGATACACAATACCCTTCAGGAAACAGTGAGGTTAAATACACTTTGCAATAATATGTTGCTTTCCAGCCAGATCGAGGCAGGAGGTTATAAACTTATCACTGAAGAGCTCAATCTGAGTGAACTGGTAGAAAACTGTGCCCAGGAATTTGTCATCCGCTTTCCATATAAACAGGTAATTCAAAAAATACAGCGGGATGTGTATGTGATCGGGGATAAACTGTTGCTTCAAATGGCTGTGAATAACCTCGTTGATAATGCAATTAAATATTCTCCTAAATCATCTCCGGTAATAATAGGCATTGAAGAAAAGGAAGATATCCTGTTAACCATAACAGATGAAGGAACAGGAATTATGGATGAGGATAAGAAAAAAGTTTTTGAAAAATTTTACCGTGCGGGAAATGTTGCAACTAAATCTGCCAAAGGAACAGGTTTAGGATTGTATCTTACGTTTAAAATAATTAAAGCCCACCATGGCAATATAACAATCAGTGATCATTTCCCTTACGGATCCGTTTTTACGATACACTTAAAACCAGCATGATAAATAAAGTAAAATGCCTGATAAAAAATTTTCAATATTATTGGTAGAGGATGAAGAGAACCTGCAGGAAGCACTTAAACTAAACCTGGAACTCGAGGGCTATGAGATAACAAGCAGCTATGATGGTGCGGATGCACTGCGTGTTGTTCAGAAGGAACATTTTGATCTTATCATTCTTGATGTAATGCTACCGGAACTAGATGGTATAGCCGTAGTTGAAACCTTACGATTAACCAATACTGAAATACCAATTCTTATTTTAAGCGCCAGAAACAGTAGTGCAGACCGGGTATTGGGACTTAAAAAAGGAGCTGATGATTATCTTGCCAAGCCCTTTAACCTTGAAGAACTTTTACTGCGTGTAAAAAAACTTTTGAAAAAAGGAGAACAGATATTACAAAAAAAACCTCTGCCCGATATCTATAAATTTGGGAAGAATGAGATTGATTTTAAAGCACTGGATTGTTCAGGCAAAACAGGAAAAAAGATCATGCTTACCAAAAAAGAAATTATGCTTCTAAAGCTTTTGATAGAAAATAAAAATGAAGTTGTTACAAGAGAAAAAATATTGCAGGCTGTATGGGGTTATAATGTATATCCAACAACAAGAACCATTGATAATTTTATTTTAAACTTCCGGAAATATTTTGAAGAAGACAGCCGAAATCCTTCCTATTTTCATTCAGTAAGAGGTGTGGGTTATAAGTTTACTGAAATTTAATGTTGTAAGTATTTATTAGCTGCAAGATTTCATGTGAGCGTTTGTATAAAGCTTCCATTTTTTCATTACGCTCAAAGGGTGTGTATAATTGCCATTCGATATCCTGCAGCAATACCTGCAGAGATAAAACAGTTTCATTTGAAATGTTCTGTTTATCCATCTTTTCTGAAATTTTCTTTATGTTTACCTCTTCCGGTAAAATGGAAAATTTAGCAGAAAGAAATATTTTTATTTCTCCCATAAGCAGGGAATAAAAATTGATACAATCTGGATTTTGGAGGCATTTTTCAGTTTCCTTAAGTGGGTTAAGCTGGTTTTGTGAAGTGGTTTCCACCATTGCATCGATAATCAGCTTATTTTGATCAGTCATTAAAACTTTAGATCCAACAAGATGTTTATTTTGTTTTTTTAAATAAATAAAAAGCCCGGAAAGCATTGCTATAATAACTAAGAATATAAGCCAGCCATAACGATTCAAAAAATTTTTATTATCATTTTTCCTGGGAGTAACAATACCTGCCTGGGCAATTGGTAGTGAACTGTCATTTGTTACAGTAAAAGAAACAGAACCCGTATTAATTTCTTTAAATATTTTTTTAACAGGATCAAAATAAGAAAAATTAATGGGAGGAAGGATATACTTCCCGGGTTTACCTACCGAGAAAGGATACTCGAAAATCTTTTTTCCGCTTACAGGAATGGATGTCATACTCAGAATATCGGAAGTTTTGGGATCAAAAGCTTCAATACCCCCAGGCCAGGAAACACTGGGTGGAGTTACCAGCTGGAGATTTCCACTGCCGCTTATCATTACTATAAGCTTACCTGATTCATTTAAAGAAAAAATATTTTTAACGAGCCCTGATTCAATAGCAAAATCTCCGACAGCTCCCTTAAATGTGCCCGGCTTGTCTTTTTCCGGCAATGGACTAACGGTAATGATTACCGGCTTACTTTTTAAAATAACGGTCTGGTCAATAAGTGCCTCAGGAGGAACAGATGCATTTGCAAAATCATTGAAAATATCTGAAAATCCCGGAGCATTATTTTTTGCATAGATTTCCCGGATAAACTGAATTTTATTTTCAATCTCCGCACTTTCCAGTTCAATTTTACCATCTTGTAAAGGATATAGTTGTGCTTTACGGATCACATACACATTATAATCCCTGCCATTTAATTTTTCAACTGAGGTAGCGGTAACATCAGCTGCCTGGAGATCAACAACAGAAAACCCATTGAATGATGGATTTTGTATAAGCTTACTTTCGCTTTTAAGCCTGGTATACAATTTATATGTAGCAACAACAGGTTCTCCAATAAAACAGGAAGTTTTATTTACTTCAAGCCGCAGATGCATATTCTTATTAACCTTATCAGTTACATTCTCCCCGTTTTTAAAAATATAATCATCAAAAGAATTTAAAGAATGAGGATCAGGAAAATTATGAGCAAACGGGGGGAAATTCGTATTACCGGGAGTAGAAGATTTTGTTTTATTTACAATGAGCTCTACTGTATTACTCTTATAATCTTTCCCTGAAATTCTTGCAACAGCCGGAGGGATCCTGAATTTTCCGGGACTTTTAGTTTTAAAAACAAAACTAATGGCTAAGTAATTAGTTGTAACACCATTGATATTCGTCATCCCACTTTCCTGCAGCGGACCACTGATCAAAATATAATTTTTGAATGATGGAGGAGTTAAATTTTGAACATCTCCTGCATTTTCTAATAAATATCTTATGGTGGTATATTCATCACGGTTGATGGTGGAAGGATGGAGAGAAGCAGTAAACCTGGTTTGCCCTTTCGCAGAAATGCAAAAAAATAAACAATAAAGGGTAAATGTTCTAAAAAATAAATTCATTATCCGGTATAAACTGCAAAATTATAATATACTGATCTGGGTATACCCTAAAAAGTATAAACGTTTGTAAAATACTGTTAATTATAGGTCGCCCAGCTGAGGCCTGATAAGGATCTCTTCTACATTAGCCTGGGGAGATAGCATGCTGGCTGCATAGACCAGATCTGCAATATCACCTGCTTCCATTATCCTTGCATTGCTGTTATCAAAACCCTGCCACGAATCTGTAAATACTGCACCCGGAAAAATGGCTGTAACTTTTATACTGTCTTTCATCAATTCATTTCTAAGATTTTTGCTAAAGCCATTTAATGCAAACTTGCTAATACTGTAACTACCTCCACCCTCGTAAGCTTCCAGTGATGCAACAGAACACATATTAAAAATGTGACCTCTGCCTTTTAACTTCATTGAAGGTATAAGTGCGCGGGATAGGTAGTAGGCACTGTAGAGGTTGGTATCCATTAACAATTCAAGGTTGCCATCCGGTTCATCAAAACAGTTTCCCGGAAGGTATGTGCCTGCATTATTTACCAGGATATCAGGAACACCTATACCCAGGCACCATTCAGCAAAACTTTGCACCTGGTTTTTTTTTGAAAGGTCTGCCACCTTATAATGAACATGAATATCCGGAAACTTCAATTGTATTTCATCTGAAGTTACCTGCAGTTTTTTTTCATCCCGTGCACATAATATAATATCATTACCGGAGGCAGCAAATTTAATTGCAATCTCTTTACCAATCCCTTTACTGGAGCCTGTTACAATAACAATCATATTTTAAAAATATTAAAATACTAACTTTAATTCCTATTACAAAGTTACAACACCAACCTAAAGATTCATCTTACTTCATGAAGGACTATAAACACATTTTTTTTGATCTTGATCATACCTTATGGGATTTTGATACAAATGCAAAGCAAACGCTTACCGATATTTACACCGAGTTTAATTTGCACGCAAGGATAACAGCACCGTTTGATGAGTTTTACAAAACATATCTTCATCATAATGAAATATTATGGAAAAGATATCATAATGGTTTCATAACCGCGGAAGAATTAAAATGGAAAAGAATGTGGCGGACCCTGATTGATTTTAAGATAGGTGATGAATTATTAGCAAAAGACCTGAGCAGTCGTTTTATGGAAATTCTTCCCACAAAGAAAGAAGTTTTCCCGCATACAAAAGAGATATTGCAATATTTAATTGATAAGAAATATATCTTACACCTTATCACAAATGGATTTGAAAAAACGCAGTGGAGTAAACTGGCTAGCAGTGAAATGTCTCATTTTTTTACTCATGTGATCACATCTGAATTGAGTAATAGCCTCAAACCAAAAAAAGAAATATTTGAATTCGCATTGAATAAAGCAGAAGCACTTTTACATGAAAGTGTAATGATCGGAGATAACCTGGAAGCGGACATACAGGGCGCTATCAATGCAGGAATGGATTGTATTTATGTAAACCATATTACCGCCGGCACATCCTTACTTCCCACATATACCATAACTCACCTTCAGCAACTGGAAGACATTCTTTAATTAAAAAAGCTTCCCTTTTTACCGGGAAGCTTTAAAAAAATGTAGGATGCAATCAGAGTTTTGCAGTTTTATCTGTCTTGTGCTTGCAGCAGGATTTAGTTGATTTGGAGCAACTTGTTTTTGATTTTGCGCCTTTCTTCTTCTTTTTACCATTTTCTGCAAATGAAGATCCGGTTAAAAGAAATGCCACTGAAGCCAATAAGAATACTTTTTTCATTTGTATATTTTTATAAGGTGATGAACTATTATAAATATAAGTCAATAATTGTGACATATTCTTTATCCGTTGTTAAAAAGTTTAAATGGAAGCAATAACTGTAACCCCACCCTGAACTACCTGGTTTAATTTTACTGTTACTTTAGCATCTATGGGAAGAAGCAGATCTACGCGGCTGCCAAATTTAATAAAGCCCATCTCTTTACCTTGCTCTGCTTTTTGACCTTTTTCAAGATAATTTACAATCCTTTTCGCTACAGCTCCGGCTATTTGCTTTACCAATATCTCAATATTGCCTTTCTTTAAAACTACGGAATGTCTCTCATTTTCGGTAGATGATTTGGGGTGCCAGGCAACCAGGTATTTCCCTTTATGATATTTATTATATACAACCTCACCACTCATGGGAACCCTGTTCACGTGTACATTTGCGGGGCTCATAAAAATGGATACCTGTAATCTTTTATCATTAAAGTATTCTTCATCCACCCTTTCTTCAATAACAACCACTTTACCATCAGCAGGAGAAATAATATTATTATCGTTAATTGAAAGAGCCCGGTCTGGTATCCTGAAAAATGAAACTATGAATAAAAGGAGGATTAAGGTAATAAAAAAAAGAGTAATACAAAGCCACATTAAAGTAGAACTAAAAAACCAGAATATGGAAACATTGAATGCACCAAAGATCATCGTTGCTATAGCGATAGACTTAAAACCTTCCCGGTGTATGGTCATCTTAAATTGTTGAACGGTAAATGTACAACCTGCCAATAAGAAAAACGGCTTTTATAAAAACATATTAATATAAAGCCATACAAACGGGGTTGCAACAAGCAAGGAATCAAAACGATCAAGGAAACCTCCATGACCGGGCATTAAACTACCTGTGTCTTTTATTGCAGCCATTCTTTTAAGTTTACTTTCAAGCAGATCACCCAGTGTTCCGAACAGGGCACATATTATTGCAATATGCATCCAGTGATATATTGAAATTTTTTGAGCTGGCAGAACGAATTGTGAAAGAAGGCTGATTAGGATGACGCAAAGCAATGCTCCGCCAATTGTACCCTCCCATGTTTTATTCGGGGATATTTTTGTTAACTGGGTTTTACCTGCAATGGATCCTACAATATAAGCCATGGTATCATTAATCCAGATTGAAAATATGATTACAGAGGGAAATAATGGAAAATATAAATCGTTATTTTGATTATTCTGAGCTGTATAATGATCATAATTAATACCGAGATCTATCATCAGTAATATTGGAAGAACAATATAAATTATTGAAAAAAGAAAATATTTTAATTGCTTATCGGGGTTTATTTTTTTAATGACTTTAAAAAATTCATACAGGCAGCCAGCTAAAATAATAGTAAACAAAATAATGAAAGTCCATTTACTAAAAAATAAACAAAATAACATTATTGCAACAAAGATCACTGCGGATAAAGCCCGTGTCTGAAATGTCTTTTTGTGAAGCGCCACTTATACTTGACTTTGGATGAAGGGATCATGGGTGTTGCCTTTTGCATACAATAAAGCTTCTTTGGCTTCTATCTTTACCCTGTTTTTAATGGAATATTTATTTAATAAACGGAAAAGGAATATTAAGGCAACCACTGCTATTAACCCATACCACCATTCAATCTCAGGATCCAGTTTGGTTAAATCCACTTTCTTATTTTGCGTGCTCATCCAGAATAATTGTGCAACCGCAATTGCATTGTTTAAAAAATGCGCAATAACATTCACCCAGATATTTTTACTTCTGTGGTACATTAAACCCAATACAAACCCCAGAATAGCCCGGCTCAGAAAAAGGTAAACAGACATGTGAATAAGACTAAACACCAAAGAAGTTATAATGATCGCAATGACAGGTGTACCCATCCAGCGTACCAATAAATTCTGTAATCCTGCCCTGAAGAAAACTTCTTCGAATAATGCCGGGAAAAAAGCCATGATCACAATAGCCATTAAAAATTCCGGCCAGCTTCGCAAATTGCTTAAGGCCATCACCTGCTCATTATAAACTGCTTCCATTTTTTTTGCTATCAGATCAAGTGAAGGAAAATCCGCAACTATATCTTTTGTAAAGTCAGCAATTGGGGAAGCAAGTATATTAGCGGCAAATATGATGAGAAAGCCAATGATTACCTGGTATGCATTAAGGTAATTGTTAAATCCCAGCCAGAATTTATTCTTACCATTTGTTACCCATGAATACAATACTGCCGGAATAAATAATAAGAAAAACGTACCTAAAACCTGGGCTAGCCTGGCAAGGCCAACATTTTTTGGATCAAGCATTGCTTTTATGATGGCGTTTTCCAGATCTTTCTGAGGAACATCTGCAGGCAACATTTTTACGCTGATAATGAGTTGTGCTACAGCTGCCAGGATAAAACCCACAACTAAAAATGCCAGTAAAATCCCTAATTGTGCCAGTGGGGTGTACCCTTTAACACTTTTGTATTGCATATGCTCAAATGCAAAGTTGTAAATTTGCAGCCGCAATATACATAACAAAGAAATGCCTGTTATAGGACACATACAATTACCTGAATTCCCTTTACTGCTTGCACCTATGGAAGATGTGAGTGATCCTCCATTTCGTGCTGTTTGTAAAGACAATGGAGCGGACCTTATGTATAGTGAATTTATCAGCAGTGAAGGCCTGATAAGAGATGCTATGAAAAGCCGGCAAAAGCTTGATTTTGCAGAAGAAGAACGCCCGTTTGGTATCCAGATATTTGGTGGCGATGAAGAAGCTATGAGCATGAGCGCAAGAATATGCGAAACGGTGAATCCCGATCTTGTTGATATTAATTATGGTTGCCCTGTAAAAAAGGTAGTAAATAAAGGTGCCGGTGCCGGTGTTTTGAAAGATATTCCGTTAATGGTGCGTTTAACCGAAGCCGTTATTAAAAGCACTTCCCTTCCGGTAACAGTAAAAACAAGACTGGGCTGGGATGATAATACAAAAAATATTGAAGAAGTGGCAGAAAGAATGCAGGATATAGGTGTGCAGGCTTTGAGTATTCATGGCAGAACCCGCTGCCAGTTATATAAAGGAACGGCTGACTGGACACTTATAGCAAAAGTGAAAAACAATCCCCGCATACACATACCCATTTTTGGAAATGGTGATATTGACAGTGCACATAAAGCATATGAATATAAAAACCGGTATGGCGTTGACGGTCTTATGATAGGGCGTGCTGCTATCGGTTATCCATGGATATTCCGTGAAATAAAACATTATCTGCTTACGCAAACAAACCTTCCATCACCTACTCTGGATGAAAGAATTGCTGTTTGCCGGAAGCATCTGAAGAAATCAGTGGAGTGGAAAGGAGCTATAGTAGGTATAAATGAAATGCGCAGGCATTATACAAATTATCTAAAAGGCCTGCCAGGTATAAAAGAATACCGGTATAAACTGGTAACACTTACCTCACCGGAAGAGGTAGATGAAGTTTTAATGGAGATCAGCAGGCAGTATGCAGGCTATAATTTTGAAAGGAGCCCGATAGAACTGGTCAATTACCATGAAAAATGTTCTATTTAAAACTGCTTTTGGTACATTCGTCACGTACCAAATCGGGGATAAGTTTTTTATTTATGGTGCGTGTGACACGCACCAAATCATTTTTATATATGCTTAAAAGAGCAGGAAAATAACAAATCTCAAAGTTATTTAGCCCTCCGCCTTGGTGCGTGTCACACGCACCAAATCATTTTTATATATGCTTAAAAGAGCAGGAAAATAACAAATCTCAAAGTTATTTAACCAAAAAATTTTTATTAAATAGGTAGTAAAGTTGTATGTGAATAGCGCGCAAAGAAAGTCAAATACAACTATAGGAAAAATTTATTCTCCGCCTTGGTGCGTGTCACACGCACCAAATCATTTTTATATATGCTCAAAAGAGAAGGAAAATAACAGATCTCAAAGTTATTTAACCAAAAATTTTTATTAAATAGGTAGTAAAGTTGTATGTGAATAGCGCGCAAAGAAAGTCAAATACAACTATAGGAAAAATTTATT
>Ga0136634_10000504_pt1 | contig 17199 bp, 17 predicted proteins | sample AntDrymUQ8332106_2_FD_104654 | JGI IMG/M metagenome (GOLD analysis project Ga0136634, IMG submission 104654) | Polar desert sand microbial communities from Dry Valleys, Antarctica - metaG UQ833 (21.06) | ecosystem: Environmental > Terrestrial > Soil > Desert | place: Antarctica: Dry Valley... | reverse complement strand
TGGATGATTCGAAGGACACGCTGCTTTATCGGTTTCCGGTTGCGGGGCAGGAGATCAAGAACGAAGCGCAGCTTATCGTTCGTGAATCGCAGGCAGCGGTTTTCGTATTCGAGGGGCAGATCGGCGACGTTTTTACTCCGGGGCGTTACACGATCGACGGCGGAAATACGCCGATTTTGTCGAAACTCGGCGCATGGAAATACGGCTTTAACTCGCCGATGAAATCGGAAGTTTATTTTGTAAACACGAAACAATTTACCGATATGAAGTGGGGAACTTCGAATCCGATAATGCTTCGCGATGCCGATTTCGGCATAGTCCGCCTGCGTGCGTTCGGCGCTTACAGCCTGCGGGTTTCCGATCCTGGCGAATTTATAAAGGAGATCGCCGGAACTAACCCTCATTTTCAAACCGAGGATATCGACGGGCAGTTAAAGCGTGCAATCGTAACCGAATTTTCGGACGCTTTGGGCGAAATGAAGATTCCCGCCCTCGATCTGGCGGCGCAATATAAGGAAGTCGGCGAGAGTTTACGCGCCAAGATCAACGAAGATTTTAAAGGCTACGGCCTTGAGGTTACGAAGTTTTATGTCGAAAACATAAGCCTTCCGCCCGAAGTCGAAGCGGCGATGGACAAACGTTCCTCGATGGGAGCGCTCGGGGATGCCCAGAATTACATGCAGTTTCAGGCCGCCGACGCCTTGCGCGACGCGGCGCAAAACGAAGGCGGCGGTGCAGGCCTTGGCGCCGGTTTGGGTGCGGGATTTGCCGTCGGCGGCCAAATGGCCAATGCCTTTGGCCAGCAGGCGCAAGGCGGACAAGCGTCCGGAGTTTTATGCCCCACATGCGGCAAACAGAACGCTGCCGGTGTTAAATTCTGTTCGGATTGCGGCGGCAAGATGGAAGTCGGGAAAGTGCCGTGCGTAAAATGCGGAGCGGAACTACGCGAGGGTGCGAAATTCTGCTCGGAATGCGGCACAACACAGGAAAAGGCCAAATGCTCTAATTGTCAGTTCGAATTAGCTGCGGGAGCAAAGTTCTGCCCCGAATGCGGCACAAAGACGGAAGCCGCAAGCTAATGTTGAATGAGTCAGAATTACCTGCGGTTGCCAATAGTTTCTACAAAATATGAAATTTAGTGTTTTATTATTGTTCAACAGCGTCAATGTTATTTCTTTGTCGTCGATGGCGTCGACACAAAATTTCAAAGATGTTGTTATGACATCTTTGCATTAAGAATGTTGTTGGGCGGTACGGGTCACTCTTTAATTATAATTTTGTGAGAAAAATATTATGAGAAATGCGAAAAAGGAAGTGTCGCTTTTTCTAATGTTGGTGACGACTTTTATTTTTGTTCCAGGTTGTCGCGCCGTGGTTGTAACTGATGAACAGAGGACCGCGCTCAATGATGGGGTTGTCAGTGCAATTCGGAACATGACGGCAAAACGCGCCGCGCACACCGCGACGCTTTTGGGCAGTGGCAAAGTTTTGATTGCGGGCGGATTTGTCGGCGCCGGCGGTGGTTTGTCGAGCGTTGAAGTGTTTGATCCGGCGACAAATGCTTTTGCATTGGCGGAAAGTATGACGACAGAGCGCTCCGGTCATACGGCAACGCTCCTGCCAAATGGCAAGGTCTTAATTTCCGGCGGCTACAACGGCGATTATCTGAACAGCGCGGAAGTTTATGACCCGGCAACAAATCGGTTTACGTCAGTTGGAAGAATGGTTACGGCTCGCAGCGGCCACGTCGCCGCACTTTTGAATGACGGTAAGGTTCTTCTTGCCGGCGGTGTCGGAACGGGCTGGACATTCTTGGCTGATGCCGAGCTTTTTGATCCGCAAACCAATTCTTTTATGGCGACCGGCCAGATGGCGGCGCCGCGTGAGTCTCATACGGCGACTTTGCTGAATGACGGGAAAGTGTTTATAACAGGCGGCCATAAGGGTAGACGAGCGGACATTACGATTTACACAAGCGCCGAAATCTACAATCCTGCAAACGGGAATTTTGAAGCTGCGGGACATTTAACCGTCAAGCGGCATAAACACGAGGCGACTCGGCTGGCGGACGGCAGAATTTTGATTATTGGCGGCTCGGATGAGCGCGACGGCGACGGAGCGTATCGAAACGCGGAAATTTTTAATCCCGCCAACGGAACTTTTACAACTGTCCGAAGCAATATGAATACTGCCCGTTACAAATTGCAAGGCACGGCAATACTCTTAAAAAACGGCAAAGTTTTGATCGCGGGCGGTGCAAACCGGGCTGAAGTATTCGATCCGGCGACCAACATTTTTTCGTTTGCCGACGGCGATATGGGAACAAAACGGTTGTTTGCGACGGCAACGCTGCTGCAAAACGGAAAAGTTTTGATCACGGGCGGTTATCATGACGGAAACAATGTCAGTGCTAACGCCTGGGTTTATCGAGCTTAAGAACAAGCGACAGACTGTTTGTCTGTCGCAACAGGCTAATAGTCTGTTGTACGAATTTGGAGTTTCAATTATGGCTATCAGCCCCGAACTTTTAGAAATACTTCGCTGCCCCAAGTGCAAATCTAAAATCGAGCTAAAAGCCGATCAAAGCGGCCTGAAATGCACGAATCCTGAATGTTCGTTAGTCTATCCGATCCGCGACGAAATACCCGTGATGCTTGTTGACGAGGCGACAGTTGAAAAATAGCTTTGGAACCTGGCTGATCTTTCTGGCCCGCCTCGAACATTGAAAGAGATCAATCGGAAAAATGTGAAACACTTTTTTGACCGGTCGCCGCGTATTCTCGTAATCAGGGCCGGAGCTATCGGTGACACCCTAATGGCAACTCCTTTGCTTCGGGCGTTGCGGCAAACTTATCCTAATGCTTATTTGGCGTCGGTTTGTTCAGGTAAGGCCTACGATGTTCTTCGCTTTAATCCGCATTTGGACAAAGTCTTTTCGCTGTCGCATAGACATTTACCGCATTGGTTGAGTTTCGAGAAACAGCGTCTTATCCAGCACTTTCGGCCGCTCGAGCTAAATTCGATAATATCGCTGGAAACGAACCCGATATTTACAAAGCTTTCATGCCATATAGGCGCCGAGCGGATCATTACATATGGTGAGTCGAATCTTTGCGACAACCTGGAAACCTTGGATCTGGTTGCCACAGAGCATTCGATTGAGACACATCTTCGCGCCGGAGAATCTGTTGGTGCCAAGCCTGCGGGGACCGATATGGAATTTGACTATCCGCCCGAGATCGATCTCGCCGTGCAAAAACTTTTGAAAAATAAAGGTATCGGTGAAAGCGATCTGGTAGTAGGCATTCACGCAGGTTGGGGCGGACGCGGGCAACATCCGACCGATACGAGGCTGCGCAGCTGGCCGGCAGACCGTTTTGCAACGGTCGCTGGTTGGTTGAGCGAAAGCTATGGGGCAAAAATAGTTTTGACCGGTTCGGGCACGGATTGCCAACTCAATGAATTTATTGCCGATTCGGCAAGGGTGCCTTGCCTGAATCTGGCCGGCCAACTTTCATTACTCGAAACAGCGGCTCTGATCCGCCGGATGAATTTATATATAACGATCGACAGCGGACCGGCACATATTGCCGCTGCTCTGGGAACGCCTTTGATCACGCTTTGGGGGCCGGGAATAATCACGGCTACCGCTCCGATCTCGGACAAAAGTCCGGTGAAAATTATTCGTTCGCCGCCGCCGTGTGCACCGTGTTACGGAACACCGCTTAAGAAATCATGCCGGGACAATATTTGTATGAAGCAGATTGCGGTTGACGACATAATAAACGCGTCGCAAGAATTGCTGTACGTGTAAAGTGTAAAGAAGCAAAGAGAAAGGCGGGCATCTAAAAAGCCCGCCTTTAGAACCAACATGGATAAAGTATTATCTACGATTGGTATTCGAATTTCTGCTCGAATTATCGCTCATATTTGTCATCGAATCCTCGGGCGCCACCGTCAGGTTATTTCTTACGTTTTTAACGCCGTCAATGTCCTGAGCTACCTGCCCGGCTCTCGTTTTCTGAGCAGCGGTACCAACAGTTCCTCTGAGCGTAACGACATCGTTGGCAACATCGACATTTATGGTTGATTCACGTAAATCGTTTGTGCTCAGCAGTGCCGCACGCGTTTTTACCCACAACCACGAATCGTTAGCTCCCGATCCTACAGTACTGTTTCCCCTGTCGCGGTCATAGGTGGCTCTGTCTTTCTCGTATTCTTCACGCGTTATATTTGAATTCCAGCGGTTGCTGTTCATATTCGACATATTGGCGTTGTTGTTAACGACGACCGCCGTATTGCTGTTTACATTCCGCATGTTCACATTGGCAGTTGAATTGTTGGCCGTGCTGTCGCATGCGGAAAAAGCCGTCGCCGCTATCGCAGTCCCAATAAGTATTGATAAAAATCTGAGTTTCATTTTGTTTCTCCTGTCTTCTCTTAATCATAGATGTAACAAATAGTTACATTTTTTAGAACCTTACTGTAAATAGCAAGAAGCATACCACGAAAATGGTCAATTTATCATAATCCCTTATTATAATGTTCAATAAAGTAAATGGCGCAGAATCGAATGTGTATTGAAACAAGGCAGTAAGGTAGATGGTTCGCTCTTTGAATGCTTCAACAAATTGGTCCGATTATCCGAGCTATGCTATTTGGAACAATCAGGGTCTAAGCGTTTTCGGAAAACGCTGATATTTTTTTAGCTTTTACGATCACATTCGCAACTGTAAATCCATAATCGCGAAAAACATCTTCCGCCGGAGCAGACGCTCCGAAGTTGTCGACTGTTAATGTATCGCCGCTGTCGCCAACGTATTTTGCCCAACCCAGCGAAACGCCGGCTTCGATTGCAAGGCGGGCCTTCACGTTTTTAGGCAGCACTTCTTCGCGGTATTTCGCTGATTGGCCGTCAAAAAATTCCCAGCACGGCATTGAAACGACGCGGGTCGGGATGCCATCGGCGTTTAGCTTTTCGCGGGCATCCATTGCGAGGCCGACTTCTGAGCCCGTGGCGATCAGTATTAGCTTTGGCTCGGTTTGTTTGCCGCTTTTCTTTTCGGCTTCGGCAAGAATATAAGCTCCCTTGTGCAGGCCTTTCGCGTCGGCGTATTTTTTGCGGTCGATGAGTGCCACCTTTTGCCGCGAGAATGCAAAAGCGGTCGGGCCATTGTCGCGTTTGAGGGCGGCGCGCCAGGCTTCGCGTGTTTCGTGGGCGTCGCATGGGCGGATAACGGCCAGATTTGGAATGGCGCGCAGGGCGGCGAGGTGTTCAACAGATTGATGCGTCGGGCCGTCTTCGCCAAGTCCGATCGAATCGTGCGTGAAAACAAAGATAGTTTGAACGCCAGACAGCGCAGCCAGTCGAATCGCCGGGCGCATGTAATCGGAAAATGTCTGGAACGTGCCGCCGAAAGGGATGACGCTGCCGTAAAGCGCCATGCCGTTCATCGTCGCGCCCATAGCGTGTTCGCGGACGCCAAAATGAATGTTGCGCCCGTCGTATTTTCCGGCCTGAAAATCGTGCGAGGATTTTATAGTCGTGTTATTTGACGGAGCAAGATCGGCCGAGCCACCTATCATCTGCGGTATTTTATCCGCGATCGCGTTGATCACATCGCCGCTGTAAGCTCGCGTTGCTTTTGCCTCGACATCCTCAAATTTCGGGAGTGACTTTTCCCAACCTTCGGGTAGTTTGCCGGTGCGGATTTCTTTCAATGTTTTGCCGAGATCACCGTGTGTTTTTTCATATTTTTTTACCAGAGCTTCCCAATCTTTTTCGAGCTTTGCTCCGTTTTTTACAGCCTCGCGGAAGTGCGACAAAACTTCTTTCGGAATAAAAAAATGTTTGTCTTCAGGCCAGCCGAGATTTCGCTTCGTTTCTCTTACTGCATCTTCGCCCGGTGCGTCCGAATGTGCTTTGGACGTCCCCTGTTTCGGCATGCCGAAACCGATGATTGTTTTTACGCGGATCAGCTTTGGTTTGTCCTTTATCTTTTGCGCGTCCCTGATCGTTTTTTCGATGGCCTTGATATCGTTTCCGTCCTCGACCATCAAAACATGCCAGCCGCACGATTCGAAACGCTTTGTTACGTCTTCGGAAAACGCCAGATCGGTCGGGCCGTCGATAGTGATGCTGTTATCGTCGTAAAGATAGATAAGATTTGCAAGTTTAAGATGTCCGGCCATCGACGCAGATTCATAACTGACGCCTTCCATCAAGTCGCCGTCTGAACAAATGCAATAAATAAAATGATCGATGACCGGAAAGCCCTTTCGATTAAATAATGCGGAAAGATGAGCCTGCGCCATAGCCATGCCGACACCGTTCGCAAAGCCCTGCCCAAGCGGTCCTGTAGTGATTTCAACGCCCGGCGTCATAAAATTTTCAGGATGCCCTGGCGTTTTCGAATGAAGCTGCCGGAAATTTTTCAATTCCTCCATCGGCAGATCGTAACCAGTCAAATGCAGCAAACTATAAAGCAACATCGATCCATGTCCGGCCGAAAGCAAAAACCGGTCCCGGTTAAACCACTTCGGATTTTTCGGATTGTGGCGCAGAAATTTCGTCCAAAGCACATACGCCGCCGGCGCCATCCCAAGCGGCAATCCCGGATGCCCGGACTCAGCCTTTTGCACCGCATCCAGCGAAAGCGTGCGGATCGTGTTGATACAAAGCTGATCAAGGTCGGTCGATTTCGTGGGTTTTGCTGCGGTTGTCATTTTATTTGTGTTAAAAGATTTTAGTGGGTTTATACTCTTCTGCCTTAATAAGTTTTGATCGGTCAATTCCGAAATAGCCGTAATCAGCTCCCGGCGACATTCGGATTGTTCTGATTCTTTCATGCTCACCAGTTCGCAGATAATAAGAGATCCGCTCAGGGCTGAATCGTCGATATGCTAAGTGTTTGTCAATCAATTTAAGTCGCGAGACTTTTCTTTGTCGGGTGGTATCCTGCGGAAAGGTTAGTTCAATAAGTCCCTCCACATTAGGGTTATTTGCCAATTTTGAAAAAAATAAATCCATGTGGCTCCGTACGTATCTATCCCTCTGGCTGCCAAATACGAACCAATAATGATCAGGTCCGGGCATAGTCGGGCCAATTCCGGCGGATTCCGATAAAAAAATCGAACAACCACTTTTCTGGTCATTGATTTTGACGAAGGCCGTTACACTGACATTACCAACATCGCGGGTGGTTGGAACACTAATTTGGGATGTTCCTTGCCCTTCAAAGAACGTATAACCCTCTACCTTCCATTCAAAGCTTAGGTTGGCAGGATGTTTTGAGCCGGTTGATGCGACGTTGAAAGCAACGGAATCACCCGGCTGCGTTATACCGGCAGGTCCCTTGAGGCTCAGCTTTGAACACGCTGCAGCGCTGTTCTGAGCCATCAATGCGGATGGTAATAGCAACAAAAAAGAAATGAAAAATGCGAGTCTCACTAATTCTTAACAACCGCCTGTCAATAACAGAGTCTGTAATTTTCCTCATGTTCGCCAGGATTTCTTATAAACATACTTTAGCTCAGATTTAGAATGAATTTGTTTCATTGGGAGTCGAAAGTTTTTCAATGTTCCTATTTTGCCAGTTGTTTCGAGAGCAAGCAAAACTATTTGTTTAGAACTCGCCGCTCTCAATCTTATGTCGCGAGTGGATCAACGATCTTTACATAATCCGAAAACCGCCGGAAATCTTTGTCGACGCTTGCAACGGATGCTTTGTGTTCGATGGCGATAGCCGCGATGTGAGCATCCATCACAATGTCGCCCGTCAAATCCTGCTCAATGAGTATTCGGGAATAGATATTCCAATGATCGCCGGCCGGCCCGACATCCGAGACAAGCGGATGATCGAACAGGTTGTCGAGACATTGTTTCGCGAACGAAAGATCAAAAGGCCGGTCAAAGATGCGGCGGTTTGTGCTTATCCTTAAAAATGCTGTCGCGACCTGCCATGTGATCCCAAGTACATCTGATCCACCGGACAACGACCCTTCCAGCCACCTAGCCACTTTTTCGTGCTGAGAGAATCTTGGAATGTGACCGTAAAGCAGAATATTGCTGTCGAGTATTACCATTTACGAGAGTCACCTTCGACCTGCGAAAGCAAGGCTTGCACATTGTCAAAGTTCAGGCCAGGTTTCGGGATGGCGTCGAATGTCACGATCTTGAATGGAGCTTTTACAACTTCGCCTTCAGCCGCCAGACCTTTCTTCATTACCTGATTTACAATCTGCTTAAATGACGTTCCCGGCCTTTTCTTTTGGATTCGTTTGATCCCGATAACAACCTCATCGTCTAATGTTAGGGTAGTTCTCATTCGAACATCATAGCATCAATACATCTAGACATCAACACATCAAAAATTTGGCCGTATGTCTCCCTCAAGCGGGCGTTACAAAAGTAGTTTTTCACGTTTGTTCCTCGCGATCGCACAGCAGGCTGTAATATTCTTCGCTCTCGATTCTCGCCATTTCGTATAGCTTAAATTTACTCCTGTCAAATTCAAACTTTTTTCCATGGGGCGTGGGAATTGTCTCGATAGTTTTTATTTTGTCAATTGTTTGGAGAACTAGCAATACGGCGCCCCGCGATGAGGCTTCGCGGGTGTCGGGCAGGGACAGATTTCGGCCGAGCACATCGGCGATTATTTGTGTCCAGACCGGCGATTCGCGAAGGGCGCCGCCAGAAGCGATGATCTCTGTTATTTTCACCACGCCTTTTAGCTGCTCGAATATCTCGGCAAACCGATACGCGACCGATTCGAGCGCCGCCTGAACGATGTCAATCTTATCCGTTGACGATCTCAGGCCTAAAATCGCGCCGTTTGCGGATTCGTGATAGCCGGTGCTGCGCTCGCCGGCGAGAAAGGGAAGAAAAGTCAGACCGTGAGCGTCGGGAGCTCGTTTTGCGATCTCGGCTTCGGTATGATCGTCATCCTCACGCAAGCGGAAATTATCCTTCAGCCAACTGTAAAGCCCGCCGCCGTCCGACAATGCACCGCCAATTATCACCCGTTTGCGGTCTATTCGGTAACACCACAGGCCGGACGGAATTTTCGCTGGCGGCTCGCCTTTATATGCAACACGCATTGCGCCGGACGTGCCGATCATCAAAGCCGCTTTGGATTTTTTCATGCAGCCGGCACCAATGTTATTCGCGGCACCGTCGCCGATCGCCGGAAACCACTTTGCATTTTTCAATCGCGGCCAGCGTTTTGCGAATTCGCCGTTCAGTTGAAAAGAAATAGAGTCGCTGTCGACAATTTGCGGCAGATTGTCATTCTTTATTTTTAGAAACTTTAACAGGCTTTGATCCCAAACGCATTTGCGAATATCAAAAATACCTGTGCCCGAAGCCATCGAAACACTTGTCACTGTTTCTCCGCACAGCCGCATCATTACAAAATCGCTGAATGACAGCCATTTTTCAGTTTTCGCATAAGTTTTGGAGAAATCTTTCCGCAGCCAAAGTAATTTGGCCGGCCAGAAACTCGAATGAAAACGTGCGCCGGTGCGGTTGTGAACTGCGGTCTGGTTAAACTTTATACGTAACACCGATGTGTGTGCTCGGCTCCGTGTATCCGCCCAGCCGAATACCGTCGTTGTCGGCTTTCCTTTTGCGTCGATGCCGACCAGGCTGTGCCAAAACGATGATGCTGCGACATATTCGATCTCACCATTTAAAGATTTTGATTTTTTTAAACCTTCGTCGATTGCTGCGACGACTTGAGAAAATGCTTTTTCAGCGTCGATTTCAGCTCCGCCATCATCAGTTGCCGCAAGCGAACGCTCGTATTTGACCATCGTTTCCGGCAGCACATTGCCGCGAAAATCATAAAGCGCCGTGCGAACGCTCGACGTACCGATGTCTAAAGCTAGTATTAAAGGTTGATCCAAGGGTGCAGATGTAGAAAAAAAGATTCGTGATAACTGATAGGTGATAATTCAGTCAGCTGGATTTCACACCGAGCACCTTCTTAGACCACCAACGCAAGCCGACAAACAAAAACCTGTAATCCTTAAAAAACTCCGGCGGCTTTCCTTCGAAATAGTGCCCGATGAATTGGAGTATCCAGCCCATCACAAAAAGCCCGAGTGAAATACGCCAGAATCCCGTGACAAAAAAGCATACCGGAATCAGCAAGAGAGAAATCGCAATCATCGGTATGCCGATGCTGTGCATTAGTTTATTCACCGGATGCTCGTGCGCATGCGAATATTCTTCTATCCACTCGTCCCATGGTTTTCCGCCCATCATAGATCATCTACCTCCGCGCAATAAAATAAACGACTGCGGCCGCGATTGTGAATTCTAAAAAAGGAAACAATCCGTGCGAAAGCAGCGAAATCAAAACAACAGTCAGCAATCCGCCCAAAACAGCCAGGGCCAGCCGCCGGGCTAAAGACGAAGTTTCACCGATTGTTTGAGTTTTAGCCATCATAAATCTCCAGTTGAATTGCCATGATGATACACCGATTTTGGTCAGCGTTGAAATGTTTTCACGACGGGACCGCCTTTTAGTTCATTACTTTCCGAAAGCTCAAAACCTGCAAGAAAATCTCCCGGCATAAAAACATCCGCATCGTCAATCGTCAGCGGCACCTCAGTCACGATCCATTTGTCTATAACATCGGCAAACTCAACGTAGGTTTTTGCACCGCCGATGATAAACAGGTCGCACTTCAAATATCCCGACAGCTTTAAAACCTGTTCCTTGCTGCTCAGAAAGAGTAGATTCGAATCGTCCTCGAGCTGTGCTGAACGGCTCAAGACAATATTGAGTCGGTTCGGCAGCGGCTTGCCGATCGACCGCCACGTGTTGAAACCCATCACAACCGCATGGCCGGTCGTCGTCTGCTTAAAAAACTTCAGGTCCGACGAATAGTGCCACGGCAGTTTGCCGTCTTTGCCAATTGCATGGTTTTTCGCGACTGCAACTATGCCGACGATCATGAAATTCTTTCGCCCTTGTAAACCGTGATCTCCGAACCTTTTGCAAGTAGAACCGAATGTGGTTCGGCATCTGTCAAAAAACCGAACTCTCGACTGTACGTCTTATCAAAGTCTACATTAATAAAAGGCTTTTCGGCAGCAAACAATTCCCATTTCGGATGCTCGACCTTGTATTCGTCCGTGCGGTCACACCCGTGTTTAGTGTAACCCCAGTAGTGCTCAATAATAAATTCGCCGTGCGAATCCGCGTCCGGGACACCCAAACGTTTCCCGATCCTAACGCTCAAAGTGTTGTTGCTTTCGCCTTGCCGCCATGAATAACTCAATTCGTTTTCGGTTTTTGTATGACTCATTTTCCAAGCTTCGTACGGCTCATCGAAAAAAACACGGGCGACGGCCGCTATAGCAAAACGCGGCACTATTTCCTTTACAAAAACCACGCCGCGCCGGATTTCGCTTTCCGTTTCCCTTTTTACATAGAAGCGCAAATTAACTTCTTCAAAATTAATGTGAAACGGCACCGGAAGCCCAAGGACGCGCGTATCCAGAAACATAAAGCCGACAAGGCTGACAAAACAGCGGCTCTCGTGAAAGTCAAGCTCGGTTCCTTTGGGAACAGAATCAGTGAGAAGCGACGGATCGATCTCATAATTCGCCATAATCAGGTCGTGCCACTTCGCGGTAAGAAATTTTCTCATTACAAGATTAACCTTTTATCACCCGCGCGCCTAGTTATCTTTTCGCGGTCGAAGTATTCCAGCAGCGGAATCGCATATTTGCGCGAAACCCCGGCGATCTCCTTGAATTTAGGAACGTCGATCAAACGCTCGGCGGTGCGGGAAGCAAATTCCTGCATTTTGTCTTTTAAATCTTCGATGGCGGTGCCCGAAAAATAAAACTCTTCTGAAATTTTAACGATCTCATCGGCATTCAGGAGCAGTTGAAATATCTTGCGTGTCTGCTCGCGACCGAGTTCACTGTCCCTGGCCGCCTCGTTCAAAGCATCTTCCAGCGTCGGCACCGCCATTCCTGCTCTTTTGTAGATCGAAGCAAGACTTTCACGCAGTGCCGCTTCTCCGGGAGTCAATTCCAGGCTGTGTCCGGCTATGCTGATAGTGTCTTTTTCAATTAAGATCTTTCCGGTTTTTTTGAGTTCGTTTATGACCGCCTTAAAAATTTCTTCCGGGACATACGGGAAAATCTTTTCCCGCAAACTTTCACGTAAAATACCTTTTAAAAGTGGGTGGCGAACGTGGCAGCTTTCGATTTCCGAGATGCAACGCGTTGTAAGGCCCTCAAATCGGCGTCTCGAAATATAATAGCCATTGGCCTCGACGAGCGACCCGCGGCCAATATTCTCGGCAATTGCATTTTGTAAAATTTCTTTTTGCAGGCCCGTTCGTGCTTGCAGGTCGGCAAAGTTTAAAGCGTTTTCACCAGCTTCTTCGGCTAAAAGCTGTATCTTAGTTGCCGAATCCGGGGCATCGGAAAGCTTTCGCAGAAACTTTACAACGCTTCCGATATCTTTTTTTCGATGCTTTTGCGCCAATGCATCTAAAACTTGCCCGCCGCCGATCGTCATCTGAGGTGAATAGCTTCGGAGAATCAATCTTTCGCCGGGAACGGCGGCGACTGGAACTTCAAGCCGGATTTGAGCGAAATCTTTTTCACCCTGCACTATCTCGCTCTTATCATTCAGCACCATGACTCGCGCAAGAGCCTCAACAGTACCGATGTGAACGCGAACACGCTGACGGGTTTTTAATGCCTTTTTTGCGTCTTTCAAAATTTCGATCTCGGTATCGATAATTTGCATTGGCCGCAAGACCCCTTTTTCAGTCAAAATCATTCCGCGCGAGATTTCATTATGCTCGATCCCGCTAAGATTTAGCGCGGTCCGCATTCCCGCGGAGACAGCTTTGGCATCCTGACCGTGGATTTGCGCTCCGCGGACTCGCACCTTGCGGCCGATTGGCAGCATTTCCAGCTCATCCGATAGATTTATTTGACCCGACGCAAGCGTGCCGGTTACGACAGTGCCAAACCCTTTGACTGTAAAGCTTCTGTCGATCGGAAGGCGTGTGATGAGTTCGTTTGATTTGTTGGAAGCTTTCGCGGCGGCTTCCCTCAGAGCCTCTTTCAATTCATGAATACCATCGCCTGATCTGGCGCTTACGACAATCACCGGAGCATCATGGAGGAACGAATTATCGACCAATTCAGCGATCTCAAGCCGAACAAGATCAAGCAGTTCAGCATCTGCCAAATCCGTCTTTGTAATTACGACCAAACCCGTCCGGATCGCAAGCAAGCGGCAAATCTCAAAATGCTCGCGAGTCTGCGGCATCACTCCCTCGTTGGCAGCGATGACGAGCAGGACCAGATCGATCCCGCTGGCGCCGGCGAGCATGTTTTTGACGAAGCGCTCATGGCCCGGGACATCGACGAAACCAATGCGAAGCTCTCCGAGTTGGAGCTCGGCGAATCCGAGGTCGATTGTAATTCCCCGCTGCTTCTCTTCGGGTAAACGGTCCGCATCAATTCCAGTAAGCGCCTTTATTAAGGATGTTTTACCGTGATCGATGTGTCCGGCCGTGCCGACGATGATATTCATTGAATATCTGTGGGAAAATAATAAGAGGGAAGAATTTAGAAAATTTGGTTCTAATCAGCAGAAGTTGCCTTTTATCGCAGTCTTAACAAGCCTTCAACCGAAACGTCTTCATCAAGGGATTCCCAGTGGATGCCTAACCCGCCGCCGATCAGCTGCCAATTTTTTCTGTCGATTAGCGAAGCCTGTTCGAGGCGCGGAAACCACCTTAGCGGCACCGATATCTTGCGTCCATCGGCCAGATCGACCTGGAGCTCATCATTGTGACAGACTACATCAACTGCAAGCGGTTGAACTTCTACGGCTGAAATACTCATAAATAACTCCACTGAAATTATAACCACGGAATCTCAAAGATACCGCAATTAACGACTTTGAAGCAACCGGCACCGCCGCTAATTTTCACCATTTTCATATTGTTCCAGCTTGCGGTAAAGCGTTTTTCTCCCGATATTAAGCAGCCGCGAAGCACGGGATTTGTCGCCTTCGGTATAATCGAGCGTGGCGTCGATGACCTGTTTTTCAATCTCCTCCATCGAAGCGGGAAGCTCGATCTCGAGGCCTATGGAACGCCCTTCGCCGGCGGCTTTTGCTCTTTCTTGCTTTGCCTGGGCAAATACCTCGAACGCTTTCTTGCTAATCGTTTCGGGCAGATCATCCAACTCGATTTGCCTGCCCGAGGCGATGATGACAGCCCGCTCAATCGCATTTTCAAGTTCGCGGACATTTCCAAGCCATTCATAATTGACTAATGCACGCAGAGCCTCTTTGGAAATTCCGGAGACAAAGCGGCCTGTTTTCTCTTTGTATCGTTCCAGGAAATGGAATACAAGCGGATGAATATCCTCTATGCGTTCGCGCAATGGAGGCAGAGTAACCGGAAATACTGAAAGGCGGTAGTAAAGATCTGTCCGGAATTTTCCATCTTCGATCGCTTTTTCGAGATCGATATTAGTGGCGGCAACGACCCGGACATCTGATTTGATCACATTGCTTCCGCCGATGCGTGTGAATTCGCCATCCTGCAGCACGCGAAGCAATTTTACCTGTGCCTGAAGCGACATTTCACCGATCTCATCCAAAAAAAGAGTTCCGCCGTCGGCTTCCTCAAAACGCCCGTGCCTCTGCGCTCGCGCGTCGGTAAATGCTCCTTTCTCGTGACCGAAGAGTTCCGATTCGAGCAAAGTTTCGGGAATTGCGCCGCAATTTATCTTGATATAGGGTTTATTCTCGCGTCCGGAATTAAAATGGATCAAATTCGCAAGCAGTTCTTTTCCGGTTCCGGATTCACCCTGAATCAGCACAGTCGTATTAGTATCTGCGACTGTCAGTGCAAGCTCGATAGAACGCAGGATCGACGGCGCCTGGCCGATGATCTCGCTGCTGCGCCCGTACAGCGCGCTTTTCAAGCGCATAACTTCGGCCGAAAGCTGGTCGCGTTCAAGCGCCGTTCCGATCTGATCGGCGATTCCTTCGACAAGAGCAATATCGTGATCTTCGAAAACACTTTCCTTGCTCCATACAAAACCTAAAAGCCCGAATGCCTGGCCGCCGACGCGAACCGGCGTAACCAATGCCGCCTTTCCACCGAGCTGCGTGTTAAAAAAGATCCTTATCGCAAACGGCAGCTGCGAATCGCTCAGCGGCAGCGTTTTCCCCTCACGCAAAAGCTCATTAATTGCAGGAAAAGTATCGACGTTTAGCGATTTACCATGTTCTTCGACCATTCGCAAGACACGGCTCGGCTTGATGCCCTCGGCAGCCTTAAACGACGCAAGCGAGATTTTCTTTCCCGTCTGATCGAGCACTCCGAGCGCACTGTAATCGGCGCCGACTAAGCTGATGGCGCGTTCGAGCACACGGGCGGAAACCTCATTAAAATCCGAATGCGAATTCAGCATATTCGCAATCTCAAGCAGGGCATTAGTACGGCGTGTCTCCTGCTCCTGGGCCACATAAAGTCTCGTATATTGATAACCGATCGCCAATTGACGCGCTATGGATTGTAAAAAGGCAACTTCCTCGTCAAGCCATTCCCGCGGCGCGGTCGTGTCATGCAGACCTAGCAATCCCAGAACTTTCCCGCTCAACATTATCGGAATTATCAACAGCGAGCGTGTTTCCAAAGCCTTTGTAAAAAATTTGAGTGTTGCATCCTTGGTTTTCAAAGTGTCGTTGATTTGTATCGGTTTCGTCATATCAAACCGCTCTGTGAGTTTTTCGGAGTCTATCGGGATCGTAGTTCCTTTGCTCGACGGTATCGACGAATCCCTGCGCCATTCGTGGCTGATGCTAAGCTCTTTTCCGCCGCTCAATTGCAAAACATCACAGCGGTCGGCTTGCAGCATTCTCCCGATCTCGGAAACGACAACATTCAAAAATCGTTCCAGGTCGATGTTTGTCGGAAGGTCGCGCGCGAGCCGGTCTATTATCGCTTCACGGGCTTCGTGCATTTTTATTTTGCGTTCGAGCGAAAGCGCCTCGGAAGTTTCGAGTTCGATTTTCATATGCAAGTAATACGATTAATTTGAGCCGTCGGTAAACGAATGTCAAGTTGACACACCTCCGCCTCCAGATGTGTTATTTGGATTCAACTTTAAAGATTTAACGAGGAGATAGCGGGAGCAGGCGGTTTAGGCAGCTTCATGTCGCGGTTGTTCGGTTTCGTGTCTGAATCAGGCAAAGCTTCTTCGTCTTCTTTTACCGGCTCGGATTTCGACGCCTTTTTATCGTCTTTCTTTTCGGAAGTATAACTGACCCGCTTACGGCCGGCCACGGCTTTTTCGAGCAACTCCTCGGCCTTTGCATTCGATGCATCCAGCTCGACTGCCTTTTTCAGGGCAGCGACCGCTTCCGGATATTTTGCAAGCTTAATGAAAATAGAGCCGAGCTCCGTTTGATATTCGGTATTGTCAGGTTTCAGCGTAACCGCTTCTTTAAGAGATTTCGCGGCGTCTTCGTCTTCATTCAGCTTATTGTAGGCAAGCCCGAGATTAAAATAAGCAGCGTCGTCATCGTCGTTTCCCGCCAGCACCTTTTTGTACGCAGCTACAGCTTTTTCAAACGATTTTTCCGAATTTGTCTTTATTTCCTTCGACCTTTTGCTCTTTGTATTCGGCGTAGGCGTTTCTGCCGCTGTAGTGTCGTCCCGGGCTTCGATCAATGCATAGGCAATACCGAGCTTAAAATGAGCTTCCGCCAGATCCGGGTTGAGTTTTACCGCCTGAGTAAGAGCTTCTATCGCCTTCTCGGTTTCACCGTCATCTAAGTATTTGCTGCCCGCAGCTAACGCTTCCGCGTCGTTGGTGAACTCGGGCACAGGCGCCGCGCTGTTGTTCCCGACATTTTGAACGGCTGACGCTGAATCAGCATTATTAGACACGGCATTGCCGGAACAGCCGATCTGTGCCGACACGATCAGGCAGATAGTAAAAACAAATACAAAACATCTCATAATTTGGGATTTGAATAAGCTAAGATCTTCGAATTATCCCGGCGGGAAGACAAACGGCCGGCCGCCGAGAAGGTGGATATGCGTGTGAAAAACCGTCTGTCCGCCGTCCGCGTTTGTGTTGATCACCACGCGGTATCCATCCTCGGCGAAGCCTTTTTCGCGGGCGATTTC
>Ga0136634_10000503_pt1 | contig 17217 bp, 14 predicted proteins | sample AntDrymUQ8332106_2_FD_104654 | JGI IMG/M metagenome (GOLD analysis project Ga0136634, IMG submission 104654) | Polar desert sand microbial communities from Dry Valleys, Antarctica - metaG UQ833 (21.06) | ecosystem: Environmental > Terrestrial > Soil > Desert | place: Antarctica: Dry Valley... | reverse complement strand
GTTTTGCAAGAAACGCCGGTCGTGGCTGATGATGACGAGCGCCGCGCGCAGTTCCGCAAGGCGCGCTTCCAGCCACTCGCTGGTGGGCAGATCGAGATGGTTGTTTGGCTCATCGAGCAGGAGAATGCTGGGCGCGGCGGCCAGCACGCGGGCGATCGCGGCGCGCCGCGCCTCGCCGCCGGAAAGCCGCGCGGGGTCTTCCTCGCCCGACAGCCCAAGCTGCTCCAGCAGATAGCGCGCCTGATGCGGGTCGTCGGTCGCATCCAGCCCATCCCGCACATAGGCCAGCGTCGTGGCATGGGCCGACAGATCCGGCTCCTGCGGCAGATAGCGCACGCTCGCGCCGGGCTGCACGAAACGCTTGCCCCGGTCCGGCTCGACGAGACCCGCCGCGATCCTCAGCAGCGTGGATTTGCCGGAGCCGTTCCGGCCGACGAGGCACACGCGCTCCCCCGCCGACACCGACAGCTCGACGCCGTCGAGCAACGGCGTGCCGCCGAAAGTAAGCGCAATATCGCTGAGGTGAAGGAGTGGAGGAGCCATTTCTGTCCGGCGATGTCGATTGAATGTGCTCTATAGCGGTCCCGTCTAGCTCTCCGCAATCGCGCAAGGGGTTACGTTGAAAATTCTCGATCGCCAGCGGCGGACGGCGATGCCCGCCCAGATGGCTGCGACAACGCCAAACGGCCATTCTCCTAGAAGAAAACCACACGCCGACCCGAAGGCGCAGGCCGCCGCCAAAGCCAGGACGAACCAGCGCTCCTGTCTTCAAGGGCATAGCAAACCGGCCGCCGCTGCATCCTCGCCTCAGTCGCCGCCCGGACCGGAAAGCGCCAGCAGGGCCCGCCCGTGGACGAGCGCGTCCTCGGCGGTTCCGGCGTAGCGGATGAGCGGCTTGCGCAGTCCCGCCGCCAGCAGCGTCCGCCGGACCGATTTCGAGCCGCCGGAGAAATAGATCACCGTGCCGGCGTGGCGCAGCTTGCGGGCAAAGCCCTCTAGGGCCTTGGCCGCCGTGCTGTCGACGATGGGCACCTGGGAAAAATCCAGCACGAACAGTTTTGGCGACCATCCGATGCCGTCCAGCACGGAGTTGACCGCGGCCGTGGCGCCGAAGAACAGCGCGCCATTGACGCGATAGACCAGCACATCGCTGTCATTCGCCGTCGCGGGATCGTAGCCGGTGCGGGCGGCCCCCACATCATCGGCCTGATCGGCGGCGATGACATGGCCCTGCCCCTCCACCTCGATCGCCTCGGCCATGCGGTGCATGAACAGAAACGCCCCGAGCACGACGCCCACGCCGATAGCGATGGTCAGATCGGCGAATATCGTAAGCAGAAAGGTCGCGAGAACCACCAGGCGGTCGCCCGCGGACGCCCATAGGAGCGCCGCGAACTCATCCCGCCCCGCCATGTTCCAGGCGACAATGGCCAGCACCGCGCCAAGGCTGGCAAGCGGAATATGGGCCGCAAGGGGCGCTGCGAGCAGCATGAACAGCAGAATGTAAACGGCGTGCAGAATCCCCGAGACCGGGCCTTTCGCGCCGCTGCGCACATTGGTGGCGGTGCGGGCGATGGTTCCGGTCACGGGAAGGCCGCCGAACAGCACCGCGCCGATATTGGCGGCGCCTTGGGCGACAAGCTCGCAGTTGGAGCGATGGCGCCGCCCGGTCATGCCATCGGCGACCACGGCGGACAGCAAGGACTCGATCGCGCCGAGCAGCGCGATGGCCAGAGCGTCGGGAAGCACGGCGCCGAGCTTTTCCCAACTGAAGGCGGGAACGGAGGGGACCGGCAGGCCGCTCGGCACGCCGCCGAAGCGCGAACCGACCGTGGCGACGTCGAGTTGCAGCGCATAGACAGCGAGTGAGGCGGCGGTCACCGCGATCAGCAGGCCCGGCCAGTTCGGCTGAAAACGGCGCAGCAGCAGAATCGTTGCGATGGCCGCCCCGCCCACCGCGAGCGCCTGGGCATTGACGCTGCCCCTTGCCTCCCATAGGGCGGCCAGCTTGGGCAGCAGAGCGGCCGGTTCCTGCGCGAGGGTCAGGCCCGCCAGTTCCCTCATCTGACTGGCAAAGATGATGACCGCGATGCCGGCGGTGAAACCCACAGTTACGGGATAGGGGACATATTTGATGTAGGTTCCGAGCCGCGAGAACCCGACCGCCATCATGATCAGCCCAGCAAGCCCTGTGGCGAGCACGAGCCCGTCATAGCCGTGGCGTTCGACGATGCTCGCGATCAGCACGATGAAGGCGCCCGCCGGTCCGCCGATCTGGAACCGGCTGCCGCCCAGCGCCGAGACCAGAAAGCCGCCGATGATCGCGGTGTAGAGGCCCCGGTCCGGGCTGACCCCGGAGCCTATGGCGATGGCCATGGACAGCGGCAGCGCGACGATGGCAACCGTCAGCCCCGCGACCGCATCGGCGCGGAAATCGCCAAGGCCATACCCCTCTTTCAACACCGTGACGAGCTTGGGCGTGAAGAGTTCCGCGAAAGTCGGCTCGCGGCGCCGCAGCACAAGCCGGGGTGAGGCATCCATGGCGCTAAGGCACGATCATTTGAGCTGGAAACGTGTGGCACGGCCTGACAGCAGCCGTCATCCCCTCATATGTGGCGCGTTTCGTTTCCATTGCATCCGATCACGCTCTGAGTCTCATACATTCCAAGGAAGTGCCGGATCGCCCGCCGAGCGCGGCCGCCGCCGCAAACTGTGCCGCTCGCAATCATGAAGGCCGGGTGAAGACCGGCATCAAACGTGACACTACGGCAGTCCTTTGTCGACGCTTTCTCGGGCCAGAACGGCCGCGTTCTACCGCTTGCCGCCCAGAGCCGGGCGAGACGCTACCCAGCGCGCGCAATCGCTTCCCTGATGAGCCGCTTCGCCTCCTCGGCATCGCCCCAGCCCAGCATCTGCACCCATTTGCCGGGTTCCAGATCCTTGTAATGCTCGAAGAAATGCTGGATCTGCTCGATGGTGATGCGCGGCAGGTCGCTGTAATTGTGAACACTTTCATAGCGCTTGGTCAGCCTCGGCACCGGCACCGCGATGATTTTCTCATCGCCCCCGGAATCGTCGCGCATTTTCAGCACCCCGATGGGCCGCACATTGATCACCGCGCCGGGCACGATCGGCCGCGTATTGGCGACCAGCACGTCGATGGGGTCGCCGTCGTCGGACAGCGTGTGCGGCACGAAGCCGTAATTGCCAGGATAGCGCATCGGCGTATGCAGGAAGCGGTCCACCACCAGCGTGCCCGCCGCCTTGTGCATCTCATACTTGATGGGCTCGCCCCCGATCGGCACCTCGATGATGACGTTGACGTCTTCGGGGGGATTTTCGCCGATGGCGATTGCATCGATGCGCATGTGCTGTTCCTATTTTGGCCAGGCCGCCGCTGCCGGGGGAATCAGATAGTGTAGCCTGCGCCGCTTGTCTTTGGATGCCGTGCATAGTGCCTTGCGCGCACTGGCTCTGTGTCCTTTCACGCTTATACTTAGCGCGGCGCGGTAGCGATGCATTTTTCGCTATCCTAAGCATCATGATGAACCCTCAAGCCCGGCGTAACGCATGTCCGATTTGAAACGCGCCGAAGACAAGCTTCAGGCCATCTTCGGCTTCAAGGGCTTTCGCAGCGGGCAGGCGGAGATCATCGATGCGGTGCTGGACGGGCGCGATGTGCTGGCCGTCATGCCCACGGGCGGGGGCAAGTCGCTGTGCTATCAGCTTCCGGCGCTGCTGCGCACGGGGCTGACCGTGGTCGTTTCGCCGCTGATCGCGCTGATGCGCAATCAGGTCGCGCAACTGCAAGCCTATGGCGTGGCCGCCGCCAGCCTCAACTCCGCGAACGAGGCCGGCGCGGCCCGCGACACCTTCAAGCGCCTGACCTCGGGCGAATTGCGCATCCTTTACCTGGCGCCGGAGCGCCTCGCGCAGCCGGACACCCGCGAGCTGCTCACGCGCTGCGCGGTGAGCCTGCTCGCCATCGACGAGGCGCATTGCGTCTCGCAATGGGGGCATGATTTCCGCCCCGAATACATGACGATCGGGGACGCCGCGGCCGCCCTCGGCAATGTTCAGCGCATCGCGCTGACCGCCACGGCGGACGCCGGCACGCGCGCGGAAATTCTCAGCAAACTGTTCAAGCGCAAGCCGGCCGTGTTCGTGCATGGCTTCGACCGGCCGAATCTGCGCCTCGCCATGCGTCCAAAAAACGAAGCGCGGCGCCAGCTCGCGGCGTTCATGGAGGCGCGGCGCGGCGAAAGCGGCATCATTTATTGCGCCTCGCGCAAGCAGACCGAGGACCTGGCGGCCTTCCTCAACGGCAAAGGTTTTCGGGCGCTCGCCTATCACGCCGGGATGGAGGCGAGCGACCGCTCGCGCAACCAGGACGCCTTCCTGCAGGAGGACGGCCTGATCATGACCGCCACGGTCGCCTTCGGCATGGGCATCGACAAGCCGGATGTGCGCTTCGTGGCGCATGCCAATCTGCCCAAGAGCATCGAGGCCTATTACCAGGAGATCGGCCGCGCCGGACGCGACGGCCTGCCCGCCGACACGCTCACGCTTTATGGCCTCGACGACATCCGTTTGCGGCGCGTGCAGATCGAGGGCGGCGAGGCGTCCGACGAGCAGAAGCGCATCGAGAAGCAGCGGCTCAACGCACTCGTCGCTCTGTGCGAGGCGCCGCGCTGCCGCCGGCAAACGCTGCTGGCCTATTTCGGCGAGACCACCGACCCTTGCGGCAATTGCGACCTGTGCCTGGACGGGGTGGAGATGGTCGATGCCACCATCCAGGCGCAGAAAGCGCTGTCCGCCATCGTGCGCACCGGCGAGCGCTTCGGCGCGGAATATCTCATCGACATCTTGCGCGGCGAGAAGACCGACCGCATCGTGAAATTCGGCCATGACAAACTGCCGACCTTCGGCGTCGGGCGGGAGCATTCGCAAGGCGAATGGCGCGCGATCTTCCGCCAGCTTTACGCTGCCGGAGTGATGACGTTCGACATCGCCGGGCATGGCTCCTGGACCATGACCGAGCTGGGCCGCCGCGTGCTGAAAGGCGCCGCCCTGGTGGAGCTGCGGCGCGAAACGCTGAACCCCGCCGCCGGGTCGCGCCGCGCCGCCAAGCCGTCCGCCGCGCCCGCCGGGCAACTCAGCGGCCCGGACCGGGCGCTGTTCGAGGCGCTGCGCGCGGTGCGGCTCCGGCTCGCCAAGGACAGCGGCGTGGCCGCCTTCGTCATCCTCCCCGACCGCAGCCTGCTCGACATGGTGCATCTGAAACCGCAAACCCGCGAGCAAATGCGCCTCGTCCACGGCGTCGGCGAGGCGAAACTGGCAAAGTTCGGCGACATCTTCCTCGAGGCGCTCCGCACCCACTACGACGGTAAGAGCGAGGCGCCAAAGCGGGTTGGCGGAGGGTGAGGGCATCGCCTTATACGGAAACATCTCCAATTCATTGCGAGCCGCCGGCACCGCCGGCGCGAAGCAAGCCAGAACGGCGTATGAGCTTTCCCGATTGCTTGGTCGCTGCGCTCCTCGCAATGACGGATAGCATTCGTTTGCGAATGAAATGATCCAACGCGTCTCGGCTTGAATAATCGTAATCCCCGCGCAAGCGGGGACCCAGTACTCCGCAGCGACTCTGGTGTTTACTGGGTCCCCGCTTGCGCGGGGATTGCTGCGGAGGTGCTGGTAAATTGCCATTTCATCGCAAACGATTACGCCTGAGCCGCCTACTTCATCTTCAGCATGTTGCGCAGGGCAAGGCCGAACAGGAAGATCATCACCGCCGACCACAGCTTGTGCATCGCCGACCAGAAGCCGATTTGCGGCGGCACGATGGCGACCGGCGTGCCCCCGCCATAAAGCTCCACGCCATAGAGGCAACCGTAAATACGGTGCGCCGTATCGGCGTCGCCATAGAGGATGAGGAAGCCATCGCGCAGGGCGAGTTGGAGCGCTTCGTATGGCGCGCTGGTCTGCTCGCGGAACATCCTGGAAACACCGATGATTTCAGTTTGAGACCGCGGAACGTCCATCTGAGGAGGGCGTAGCTCTTCTTCGATCTGCTTTGGCGACGCGTAGCAGGGGCGGCCCGACCGCCAAGCCTCACGCGTCGTCGCGACATAGGGCCAGCTCACGCCACGATCGCTGGCGGCCTTCCTCTCGTCCGCCATGCCTTGCTGCTCGCCGAGATAGAACATCGCCGCGATAGCGACGCCCGCTGCCCACCACAGTGTCGGCTGCGCGACCGAGCGGCCATAATTCGAAAACAGGCCGTATAAAATCCCAAACCAAAAGCGAAAAAAACCCAGCCAGGCGCTCGTCTTCCAAACCGGCCATGGCGCGGGCCAGTCCCCGGCGAAGCGGGCCGAGCGTACTTCGCCCGCGAAGAACGCGTGCTCGCGGTCCTGGTCGTGCGCCTGGATGGCGAGCCGTTTGAGCGCGCGCCAGCGGGCGGGAATGTCGCGGTCGGCCTCTGTCGCTCGCCGCCACGCGCCCTTTGCAAAGCGCCCCGGCCAACTCCCCCACCGCTCGATGGCATGCCCGGTCCTCTCCCCCCAGTTCGGCGCGATCTGGCGTCCGTCGCTATCCCTTCGCGGCTTGTAGTCCGGACAGGCCCGGATCATGCGAACCGTGACATGCACATTATCCAGCCGCGGCGCTTCCTCGAAATGCGCCTGGATGAAATCCGGCACGACCTTGAAAACGGCGTCGGCCATAGCGAACGCCTTGTCGCCGCGCATGGCGTTGAAATTCGCCGCGCCGTGGAACTCTGCGGCGTCGAAGCCGGCATATTGGTCGAACTTTGCTAATGAGAAATCGGCTGTTTTAAAGAAGACCGTTTGAGTAAAAAATGCGTTGCCGGAGAAGTGAACGCTTTCGAAGACGGCTTTTCCTACAAACTTGGCGCGAGCAAATTCGGCGCGATTGAACTTCACCTCTTTAAACCACGCTTCCGCGAACTGCGCGTTATTGAACAGGGCGGCGCCGCTGAAGGTGGAACCGTCGAACCCGGCGACGCCGCGGAAGGTGGCGCCGCCGAACCAGGCGTCGCCGCTGAAGGTGGCGCGGTGGAACCGGGCGGCGCCGGGAAACACGAAACCAGAGAAGTCTACGGCGGCGTTGCTAAGATAAACTGATTTGACAGACTCTCCGGACGATGAAGACTCTTCCTTGGCTTCCTCCGATGCCACTTCCCCGCTCACTAAAAAGTGGCATCGGAGGAAGCTGGTTTCCGCCGCTTCCATCCACTGACGCGTATCCTCGTTCTTCGCTTCGAGGTAACCTGCCCAGTGTTTTTCAGCCGCCCAACGCCCGGTTTCCTCCAGCGCCTTGCGCTCGGCGAGCAGGCCTTTCGCCCAGCCGTTCCAGATCGCCTTGGCGGCCTGATGGGCGATTTCGCGCGCCTCCCACTCCCCTTTCCCCTCGGCCAAGGCCGCAGCCCGCGCCTCGGCCCGCGCCGTCTCGCAGCGCTCGAACAGCGCGACCGTCTCGTCCCGAGTCATGCCCGCCGCCTCGATCCATGTGGCGCGCGCCAGCGCTCTTGCCGCACGCCGTCACCGCTGCCGTGATAGCGCAAGAACGCGCCGCCGCCAACTTGCCGGATCGCTTACGGATTTAAGATGGCGCGTCCGCTCCCTCTCCCATGGGAGAGGGCGGGGTGAGGGTTCGTGGGTCGAAGGGAATACGGCGCACGCCTGTTTGCCGGTCCGGGCTGTGGCACGTTTTGTGGGACAAATGACAGGCTTAAACCCCTCACCCCCACTCTATGGGAGAGGGGGGCAGGCTCCGGCCCTTTCGCCGCGGTCCGTGGACTTCGCAGCCGCGCGGCAGCACGCCGCTATTGCAGCAGGGCCGCCAGCGACTGCTCCCATTCGCTCGCGGCCCTTTCGGCCTTCGTGCGCTCGTCTTCGGTGAGGTTGGCGAGGAACTGGTCGAGCGTAAAATCGCTGACGCCGGCTTGGCGCGAGAGGAGATGCCATTTTCCCGCGGTAATGGCGTCGATCTTCATGCCGGCGCCGAAGGCATAGGCGCGGGCGAGGCGGTTCTGCGCGACGGGGTTTCCCTTCTCCGCCGACCGGCGCAGCATATCCAGGCCCGCCTTTTCGTTCTTGGGAATGCCCTTGCCGTTGAACAACAGGATTCCGTATTCGAGTTCGGCGTTGCCGTGCCCGGCCTCCGCGGCCTTGCCGAGCCAGTAGACCGCTTTCGCCTCGTCACGGGGCACGCCGCGCCCCTCCTTATAAAAGGCGGCCAAATCATATTGCGCGGGGACATGGTCGAGGCTGGCGGCTTTTTCCATCAGCTCGGCCGCCTTGGTCAGATTTTGCGGGCGGGCAAAGCCATCGACATAGATCAAGCCGAGATTATAGAACGCAATGGCGTGATTTTTGGCGGCCGCCAATTCGAAGAAATCCGCGGCCTGCTTTTTGTTTTCCTTGATGCCGCGCCCTTCGGCGAGAAACACGCCGAGCGAGAATTGCGCATGCGCATCGCCCAGCGTGGCGCCTTTGGCATACCATTCGGCGGCCTTGACAAAGTCCTGCGGGACCCCAAGGCCCTGCTCGTAAATCTGTCCCAGCAGCGTGTGCGCGGGACCATCGCTCTTGGCGGCGGCCTCCTCCGCGAGCGTTTTAGCCTCTTGATATTTGCCGGCGTCGAAGGCGGCATAGGGCGGGTCCGTCACCGCCGGGATTTCGGTTTCGGCCGGCTTCACCTCGGCCGGCCGCCAGCCCTTGGACGCCGGCATGTTCGCCGCAAGCGCCGGCGCGGCCAGCAGAGCAAGGCACACCCATGTCAGACAGCGCAGATGGCGCAAGGCAGCACTCCCGCTACGAACTGGCTCGCGCGCCCCCGCTGCCGCAATACGAAGCGAGGCGCTCAACCGTTTGCAAAACCGTGTCCGGTTCGCTCCAAATCTCGGGGCCGGGGACGATGAAATCCGCGCCTGCAGCAACCAGCTGGCGCCAAGCGGCCTCGCTTGAAGCCGCCGGAAGATGCGCCACGCAGGGTATCTGGAAGATCGCGCTCCACCAACCGATCATCTCAGACAAATCGTCGAGGGTCTCGCTTTGCGCAAGGCCATGTCCCCAGGCGATGTAATCCGCGCCCGCCTCCGCGCGCATCATGGCGTCATTGCGGGACAGGCGGCAATCCACGCCGACGGTCTTGTCGGCGCCCAGCGCGTCGCGCGCGGGTTTGAGCGGGGGGCCATCCGCCCGCAGATGCACGCCGTCCAAGCCTAGATTTGCGGCCAGGGCATAATCATTTTCAAGCAGCACGGCGGCATTGTGGCGGCGCGCCGCCGCGGCAAGGGCGCGCAGGCTGGACGGGTCGCCCAGCCCCGCGATCAGCAGCGCGGGCGCCTGGGCGGCCGCAAGCGCGGCCTCGACGAGCGACGGCGCGCCGGAGAAATCGCCTGGAATACTGAGATAAAGCTGACAGCCCGGCGCCATTGTCCAGCAAACCCAAGCGTCAGATCAGCTTGCCGACGGCCACCGCGGTGTCGCACATGCGGCACGAGAAACCCCACTCATTGTCATACCAGGACAACACGCGCACGAGACGCCCCGCGACGATCTGCGTCTGCGCGAGATCGAAGGTGGAGGAATGCGGGTCGTGGTTGAAGTCGATGGAGACGAGCGGTTCGTTGGTCACCGCGAGAATGCCCTTCAGTTCTTGGCTGGCGGCGCGCTCCATCGCGGCATTGACCTCCGCCACGGTCGTCTCGCGGATGGGGATGATTTTCAGGTCGATCACGGACACGTTGGGGGTCGGCACGCGGATGGCGGTGCCGTCGAGCTTGCCTTCGAGTTCCGGCAGCACCAGCCCCACGGCCTTGGCGGCGCCCGTCGTTGTCGGGATCATCGACAAAGCGGCGGCCCGCGCGCGGCGCAGATCCGAATGCGGCAGATCGAGAATGCGCTGGTCGTTAGTGTAGGAGTGGATTGTGGTCATGAAGCCCGACTGGATGCCGCACAGATCGTTCAGCACCTTGGCGACCGGCGCCAGGCAGTTCGTGGTGCACGACGCGTTCGAGATGACCTGATGGCTTGGCTCGAGCTTGTCGTGATTGACGCCGTAGACAACCGTCAGATCGGCGCCTTTCGAGGGCGCCGAGACCAGCACCTTCTTCGCGCCCGCGCTCAGATGCACGGCCGCCTTGTCCCTGTCGGAAAAGATGCCGGTGCATTCCAGCACGACATCGACGCCGAGGTCGCGCCAGGGCAATTTCGCGGGGTCCTTTTCCGCCAGCACCTTGAAGGGACCGTGCCCGACATTCATGCTGTCGCCTTCGATCGTCACCGCGCCGTGGAAGCGCCCATGCACCGAATCATAGCGAAACAGATGCGCGTTGGTTTCCACCGGGCCGAGGTCGTTGATGGCAACGAGTTGCAACTCAGTGCGGTTGTTCTCGGCCATGGCGCGCAAAATATTGCGTCCGATACGCCCGAAACCGTTGATTGCTACCTTAATTGCCATCGATGACCTCCGATCATGGCGATCGCCATTTCGTCACGCTGCGGGCGCTATCGGCCCGCTCCTTATGTCGTTCTTGATGACATTCCAGGCAAAAGGCAAGGCGTTTTCGGCACGCGGGCGCCGGCCTGCCGCGCGGCCTGCGCCGCCAGAGTTAATAATTAAGCTTTCTTTAAATGAGAGCTGGCAAATTGCTGGCAGTTCGGGGGGTTGATTCCAGTTTGTTTAAGGTGGCAACATCTGTCATGGGAGATTTCCGTTGCTCTCCCTTAGGGTCTGGATCATGAAGCGAGGCGGTCAATCTCTGGGGGGAGATCGACCTGATGCGGGCCCTCGGCAGCAACGGATCATGGGGAAGCGCGGGACGCATGGGGCAATCCGGCGGGGGGGAAATGCGAACAGTGCGGCGGACAGGGCGCAGCCCAGCCGAGGACGACAAGAAGGCCAAGCGGCGATCCCCGCGTGAAGGCGGCGCGGATATCGCCACATTGGAGGGCGAGACCGCGCGTCTGCGCGAGGAGCTGGCCTCCGAGCGGCAGCGCACGGAAGGTTTGGAGGCCGCGAGCACGAAGGTCGCGGCGCGTTTGGATGCGGTGATCGCCTCGATCAAGGCAATATTGGAACGGCAGGGGTAGTTACGCCCGGCCGGCGTGAGGAGGGCGCAATGGGCCACGTGACCGTCGGCGTCAACGGGCGGAACTACAAAATGTCCTGTGCTCCGGGAGCGGAGCGGCGCGTGACCGAACTTGGCGCGTTCGTGGACAGCCTGGTTCAGGACCTCAAGGGCGGTTACCAGCATGTCCAGGAAGAGCGCCTGTATCTGATGGCCGCGATCATGGTGGCGGACCAGCTGTTCGAGGTCCGCGACGAACTGCAAGCCACCCTCGCCCAGATATGCAATCTGCGCTCGTTTCAGGCGACCGACAGCGCGATGACCTATGTGCCCTCGCACGACGTGGCGCGCATCGTCGATGCTTCGACGAAACGCTTGCAGGCGCTCGAGGAGAAACTGGCGCGCACCGGCACCGGCTGAGCAGCCCTGCCGCCTGGGTAAGGGTGTGGTCTCACCGGGCGATTTGCGCGAGATGCGTCGAGACGCATCGCCACTGACCTTCTTGCCTGACAAAGACGTTCGACGCCCGCTCCAGCAGACGGAACGCCTGGCCGCGATAAACCCCGTGCCGGCACTTCATTGCGGGCAAAATCTGCGGCCTGAGAGCCGCGCACCTGCGCATTGCCGGCCCCGCGACGACCCGGAGCAGGCATTCCTTGGCCGCCAACGAATGCCTGCTTGATTTGATCGTTTCGCAGAGTTTTTGCCAATGCGAGGAAGACCGCTTTTGGCAACTCAGCTTAGTCCAATGTGATAGCGAGTCCGCTCAGGTCCAAGTTCGCCATCAGCCCGACCTGCTCGCCAGTCAGCTCCAGCACGGCGCCCTTCTGGTTGGTGAGCACGATCGCGCGCGTGCCGGTGCCGAGCGCAAGTCCCGCGCCCGCCGCGCCATAGACGCCAGCGACATCCGACGGCCGCCGAATCTGGCTCACCCTTCCGCGCAGCACGGTCTTCGAGCCGCCAAAGACGAGGCCGTAATCCAGCCCGCCGGCCGACAGCGCGTAGTGCCTACCGTGGAAACGGAGGGTGCCGTTGCCACCGGAGCCGCCGATGATCCACCCTGCCTTGTAAATCGTGAGCGTTACGCTCCCGCTGTCGGCATGGCTGGCCGAGAGCGAGCCTGCGTACGCCACGAGCGCAACCAGCGCAGTTCGAATGGTGGATGACATCTTCATGAGGCAAATCCCCGAATGTTTCAGAGCTGGCGCGAATCAGAACGAATCGCACTCGCCGAATCTACCCGATACATGGGGGTGAAAACATGTCGGAAGCTTGCGCCGGTCACTTCCCACGCCGGCCACAGCGACTTATCCGCGGGTCGTTGCAAAAATATCCGCTGTGGGTCACTGGCGACTTGCGTTTGTGGTCCGCTATGAGGCGCAGCAGACATGCCCTATTAAGCCTTCGACAGCCGCTTGAGGACCAACCGACTAATCTCGGCTGCTGAGTTCCCCGCTCCGACATAAGCGCCCAATATCAAAGAGGTGCGCTGTGGCACGCCCTGTCGTTTCGTCAATCCGAAGTCGCGGCATGTCCGCTTACAATCAACGCTTCAATCCGCGCCGCCCCCAAAAAGCGAAGGGGCGCGCCTCGGCACGCCCCTCCCCCGCGTTTACGTCCATTGAAGGCGCAGGCTCAATACCCGCCGCCGCCGTGGCCATAGCCGCCGCCATGTCCGCCCCAGCCGTAGCCGCCATAGCCGCCGGAATAACCATGGTCGTGGAAGCGCTTCTTCTTAAAGCGCGGCGCGTCGGCGACATCGGGCTTGGCGTAGCCGCCGGTCTTCTTTTCTCCACCGATGACCTTGCCTTTCGGCTCGGCGCCGCCGAGCTTGGGTTCCGCCCTGATGTCCTTGTCCGGCGTCAATTCGGCCTTCTTCGCGGGAGACGCGGGAGGCGCCGGCGGGGCAGCGGCCGCTTTGGCGTCGGGCGCCTCGGCGTCGTCCGGCAGATAGCCGTCTTCCGGTTCTCCGCCGGCTTCGTCGGGCGATGCGGGCGGCTGCGCCGGAGCGTTCGCCGCGCTGCGTTGCGGCTGGGCGCCGGCCGGTGCCTTCGGTTCCACGGCAGCCGAGCGTTGCTCAGGCGTGGCCGCCTTTGCCGGTGCGGGTGCCGCGGCAGGAGCTGCCGCACGCGCGGCAACCGGGGCCGCGGGCTCGCCGGCCTTCGGCTCGGCTTTGGCCTCAACCGTGCCGGGCTTGTCGACCTGCCAGACTTCGCTGGCGATTTTGCCGTCCTTGTACATCATGATGAACTTGACCGGCACCTCGCCCTTGCCTTTGAACGTCACGCGGGCGGTGACGGTGGAAACCTTGCCATTGGCGCTTTCGGAGATCTGCAGAACTTCGTGGTCGAGATCGCCCGCCGCCTTGCTGAACTTTTCCCAAACGCCCTTGATCTTGTCCTTGCCGTTGTAAACACCCGCGAGCGGTCCGCCGACCCAATGGAATTCGGCATCGTCGGCGTAGAAGGACGCGATGGTTTCGGCATCGCCGCCGGAAATCGCGTTGAAGTAAGCCTTGGCGCGAACCGCGTCGGCACCGGCATGGGCCGAACCGGCGGCAAAGAGAACCAAAGACGATGTCGCGATCGCGAGCGACTTTACGGCGGCCTTAATCATGAGAGCATCTCCTCGTATGAACCAATGCCCTAACAACAAGCCGCCCGGTGGTCTTATTCGCCCGTGTTTGCGATTTTTTGCCCCCTTACGGCGAGGCGGACCGCCGCATGCGTGCTGCGCCGCTGCTATTCGCGCAGATTAAGCACCACCGGACCCGACACCGCGTCCGTCACGCCAAGCCCGCCGCCCAGGTCTTCCAAGCTGTCGCGAAAGCCGTCGAGCGTCGCGATCATCGTTGTGCGGGCCCCGGCCAGGGCTTCGGCGTCCGCCCATTCCCCGATCAGGTAGAAGGTCCGATCGCCGGTCTTCACCACGACGCCGTTCAGCAGTCCGGGCCACCGCGCCTTTCCGTCCCGGTGGGCATCAAGGAAATCCTGCTCGCGTCCCGCCTTGACGCGGAAACGAACCATGTTGAACGCGGTCATGACAAGCTCCTATGTCCACAATCAGTCTCGGCTGCGAGCCGCCGGGGTATTAAAGCCGGCGCCGCTCTGATAATTTCAGTAAGGCGCAAGGCCAGCTTGCCACATACGCCTTCCGGCGTATTTCAACCTCCAGGCCGGCGCTTGCGGGATTGCGGGCGGAGGCGGTGATGGCCGTAATGTTCTCCAAGCTCAAGGATGGACAATTGCGGAAAGCCTCCGAGGCCATGGGCGCGGTTGCCTCGGAGAGCGATAACCACGCGGCGTTCGTCCGTGCCGCGCTCGAACATCTGCCTGGCATCGTTCCCTCCGACCTGACCACGCTGAGCCTGTGTGATCTCGAACGGGGGACGCGCACGGTGTTCGGGAGGCAGGCAGAAGCGCTGTCGCCAGCGGATTGCGCCGTGTTCAACCGCTATTTCCGACAGCATCCGCTGGTGCATTTCCACGGCGTTCAACCCGGCGGGCCGACCCAGCGGATATCCGACTGCCTGCGATTGGCGCAATTCCGGCGATCGCCGCTCTTTGCGGACTATTATCGCCGCATCGGCATCAACCATGTCATGGCGCTGCCGCTGCGGATCGATTCCGGCAATCTCATCAGCATCGTTTTCAACCGCGGCGGAGCGGATTTTTCGGAAGGCGAGCGCGCCGTGCTCGAAACCTTGAGGCCGCAGCTTTCCGCGTTCTACCGTAATCTTTGCGCGCGGGAACAAGCCGAAACGGATCTCGCCCGGCTGCGCGAACTGGCCGCTGGCAGCGGCTGGGAGGTCGCCCATCTCGAGACCTGCGGCCGCATCGCCGAGGCCGGGCCGGCCGCGGCGGCCTTGCTGCGGCACTATTTCCCGGGCGCCGGTCGGGAACGGCCGCTCCGTTTGCCCCACGCCGTCGCCGCCTGGGTCTCGCGAAGCCGCAATTGGGGACTGCATCATCCCGCTCGCGAAGGCGAGCCGTTCACGGCCAAGCGCTTCGGAATGCGGCTCACGCTCCATTACGTGGCTGATCCAGCCAAAGCCCGCCGGGGCTATTTGCTCATGAAGGAGCAGCGTCTCGCGGTCAGCCCTGAAGACCTAGCTCCGCTTCCGATCACAAAACGCGAGCGGGAGATTCTGGCCCTTGTCGCGACGGGCAAGAGCAATCCGGATATCGCCTTGGTTTTGGGCATCAGCCGCCGGACCGTTCAGAAGCACCTCGAACATATATTCGACAAGCTGGGGGTGGAAACCCGCATGGCGGCGGCGCTGCGCGCGCTTGGCGAACACCAATCCGAACCCTCATGATGCAGGAGCGAAATGCGCTTAAATGGGATCGCGCATTCCGCTCTAAGTGTTTATTCTGTCGCATCGTTTTTGCGCAAAACCGGTTCCCACTTTTGCGCACGATGCTCTAGGTCTTTGTTTTATCGCATCGTTTTTGCGCCAAAACCGGTCTCGGTTTTGCGCAGGATGCTAGCGATGCGGACGCCGCTCCTGGGCGTAGTCGAGCATGCCCTGGAAATCGACCACGACCGCGGCGTCGTCGCCCACCACCCAGGCGTCGTGTCCGGAGGGAAGCAGCGACACATCTCCCGGCTTGCAATCGAACGCGCTGCCATCGTCCATGAGGATGCGCAGCACGCCGGAGACATGGTACTGGAAATGCGGCGCCTCGCAGCTCTTGGTTTGGACAAGCGGCTGCACCGAGGTCGACCAGCGCCAGCCGGGCTCGAACACGGCGCGCCCGATCATGGCACCGCCGATTTTGACAAGCTCGAGCCTGCCCTTCGGGAATTCTCGCACTTCGTCGGGCGCGGCAAAGGCCCTGACCTCGGGCTTTTCTGAAGCTGTGCTGTCCTGCGCCATGACATTCTCCAATCGAGGGCCCTTTGTTGCGGCTCATCAAGACATAGGAGACCGGAAGCCGCCTCCGGAATACGCGACCTGGCGTATGCCGCGCTGCGGCGCATGGCTCAATATTGTGGAAATCGTAACCGGGTCGGCCCCGGATAAAAGCTGTTACGCTTTCCGGGGCGACCGTTTTGCATGAAGCGGCAGATGCCGCTAAACCCTTGCCGTGATCGCTTCGCCGCTGGGGCGGCTCAGTTAAGAAAGCCGCGCCTTGACCGACTGCGAAATGCGCAGCAGGGCATCGTCGGGCACATCGCCGAGCACCATGAAACCGTAGCCATTGGCGATCCAGTGCACGATGTTCAGCCCGTGCCGCTTTTCCGTCATCGAACCGTGGGCGGCATTGGCCGTCTTGATGATGCAGAGCGCGACGGGCTTGCCGGTTTGCGACAGATACGCGATCTGCGCGATGGGCTTGCCTTCGAGCTGCAGAAGCTGCGTGCCTTTGAACTCGAGCGACGGCGTCGCGATCTTGTCGGCGGACAAGGTCAGCGCCAAGGCGGCGGACACGCGGCGCAGGCCTTCCGTGCGCGAGCGATTGTCCGTGGGCATGCCGGCAAGCGTTTGCTCGGAGAATAGCGACACATATTGCGCCACCGCTTCCCGCCAGCCGCGCGGGGCCGGAGGCTGCGCCGCCGTCACGACCGGCGGCTGCACAGGGGGCTGGACCTGCGGCTGGACCGGGGGCTGCACCTGCGGCTGGACCGGAGGCTGGACCTGCGGCACGGCCGGCGGCTGCGGCGCAACGGGCTCCGGACCCCACAAATAACCCGTGGTCACGCCGCCGCCGAACACCATCAGCGTGACGGCCGCCGCGGCGGCGAGCTGCCAAAGCGGCCGGCTTCCGGGAGACGTTGGGCGCCGCAACGGCACGACATTCTCGCGGCCGGGAGGCGCCGCGTCGCGCGCTGGCGATGCGGACACGACATCATCGCTGACCAGGCTGGCGAACATCGCCTGCAGCCGGTCGTCGGGCGCGGCCTCGAGCAGCACGTCGAACGCGGCGGCGAACGGCCGTCCGCCGCTTTCCAGCAACTCCAGACGCTCGCGCATGTCCGGGTCGGCCTCGAGCGCGCGCGCCACGGCGGCGCGGTCGGTCCGGCTCAGCTCGCCGTCGAGAAAGGCGACGAGCCGGGCATCGTTTATGTCGTTGTTCGTTGGGCCTATCATCGTCTTTGAAGCTCCGCCCGCGAGG
>Ga0136634_10000502_pt1 | contig 17221 bp, 16 predicted proteins | sample AntDrymUQ8332106_2_FD_104654 | JGI IMG/M metagenome (GOLD analysis project Ga0136634, IMG submission 104654) | Polar desert sand microbial communities from Dry Valleys, Antarctica - metaG UQ833 (21.06) | ecosystem: Environmental > Terrestrial > Soil > Desert | place: Antarctica: Dry Valley... | reverse complement strand
CGTGATCGTCGCGGCGACCCGATCCCCGATCGGTCGCGCGTTCAAGGGGTCGCTGGTGAGCATCCGCCCCGACGACCTGGCCGCGCAGCTGGTGCGTGCGGCACTCGATCAGGTACCCCAGCTGGATCCGTCCGAGATCGACGACCTCATGCTCGGCTGCGGTATGCCGGGCGGCGAGCAAGGCTTCAACATGGCCCGCGTCGTGGCGATCCTGCTCGGCTACGACCGGCTGCCCGGCACCACGATCACCCGCTACTGCTCGTCCTCGCTGCAGACCACCCGGATGGCACTGCACGCGATCAAGGCAGGTGAGGGCGACGTGTTCGTCTCCGCCGGGGTAGAGATGGTGTCGCGGTTCACGAAGGGCAGCTCCGACTCGCTGCCCGACACCCACAACCCGCTGTTCGCCGATGCCGAGGCGCGCACCGCGACCGCCGCCGAGTCCGGCGCCGACTCCTGGACCGACCCCCGCGAGCACGGCGCGGTTCCCGACGTCTACATCGCGATGGGCCAGACCGCGGAGAACCTCGCCCGCGCCAAGGGGATCACCCGCGAGGACATGGACCGCTTCGGTGTCCGCTCGCAGAACCTCGCCGAGAAGTCGATCGCGAACGGGTTCTTCGCCCGCGAGATCACCCCGGTCACACTGCCCGACGGCACGGTCGTGGCCACCGACGACGGCCCCCGCGCCGGTGTCACCTACGAGGTCGTCAGCGGGCTTAAGCCGGTGTTCCGCCCCGACGGCCGGGTCACGGCGGGCAACTGCTGCCCCCTCAACGACGGCGCCGCAGCACTGGTGATCATGTCTGACACGAAGGCCGCCGAGCTGGGGGTGACCCCGCTGGCGCGCGTGGTGTCCACGGGGGTGTCCGCGCTGTCGCCGGAGATCATGGGGCTCGGCCCGGTCGGGGCGTCCACGCAGGCACTCGCCCGGGCCGGTATGACCATCGACGACGTCGACCTCGTTGAGATCAACGAGGCGTTCGCCGCCCAGGTCCTCCCGTCGGCGCGCGAGCTGGGCATCGACGAGGACACGCTCAACGTCAACGGCGGCGCGATCGCGCTGGGCCACCCGTTCGGCATGACCGGCGCACGGATCACCACCACGCTGCTCAACGGGCTGCGCACCCACGACAAGCAGATCGGGCTGGAGACGATGTGCGTCGGCGGCGGGCAGGGCATGGCCCTGGTGCTCGAACGTCTCAGCTGACCACCGGCCCACAAACCGCCGCGGCCAGCACCTGGGTGGGTGCCGGCCGCGAGGTCACTCGGTGTGGAAGATCACTCTCCGCGCAGGTAGCTCAGCAGGCGCAGGATCTCGATGTACAGCCAGACCAGCGTGGTCATCAGGCCGAACGCGATGTACCAGGCGAGCTTCGCGGGGGCGCCGTCCCGCACGGCACGGTCGGCCATGTCGAAGTCGAGCAGCAGGCTGAACGCCGCGACACCGATCACCACGAGGCTGAAGATGATCGCGAGCGGGCCACCGGACCGCAGCCCGAGGTCGATACCGAACAGCCAGTTGCCCACCAGGTTCGCGACCATCAGCACGACGACGCCGATGAGGGCGCCCATCAGCCACTTCGTGAACCGGGGCGTCACCCGGACCGCACCGGTCTTGTAGACGACGAGCATGCCGACGAAGACGCCCGCGGTGCCGATGAGGGCCTGGAAGGCGATGCCCGGGTAGAGGTTGTTGAGCAGGCCCGCGATGGCCCCGAGCGCCACTCCCATGGCGGCCGAGTAGGTCAGCACCAGGGCGGGGTTGCTGCTCTGCTTGAAGATGATGATGAGAGCCACGACGAAGCCGACGATGAACGCCGGCAGTGCCAGGATGTAGGCCTGGGTGACCGCGGTGAGCACCCCCGCGGTGAGCGCGATACCCGCGCTGATGGCGGTCTTGGTGACGATGTCGTCGACCGTGATCGGACGATCACCGGTGTCGACACGCCCGTACCCGACCTTCGCGGCCTGGACGTCGGAGTAGGCAGCGGCGCCGCCCATCGCGCCGCCCTGGCGGTCGAAGGTGGCATACCCACCGCCCTGCCCACTGGGCAGGTTGCGGAATGCCGGATTGCTGCTGGTACGCACCTGTTCCTCCTCGGAAGCGTTTCGGGGGCGCCTGTGCTGTTCAACGTGGGAGTCGCCCGGGGCGTTCCCCGCTCGGTAAAGACGACTTTACTGCTCACGCCTCCGGCGGGGGCAGGCCCCGGGCAGACCCGCCCACGAACGGGTCCAGCGCGATCCCGGCGTCCTCCAGCGCGGCCTCGGTGCGCAGCCGGGCGAGGGCGCGATCGGAGCCGGCCGAGGTGGCGAGCGGGGCGTCCACGCCCACCACCAGGCAGGCATCCAGCAACGTCTCGTCGTAGGCGGCCAGCAGGGCCACCCGGCGCACCCGCGTGGGCTGCGCAGGTCCACACACCTCGCGGCGGAGCCGGCGCAGGTCCGCCACGACTGTCTCGAGCGCGGGCCCGGGTACGCACCTGCGGCTGCGGCGCCGCTGCGACACCGCGGTGACGGCAGCGGGGAGCAGTCGCAGTGCCAGCCAGAAGACCAGCGTCGGGACCACTGCGACGAGCAGGTACAGGAGCAGGCCCAGCAGGACCGAACGGTCACCCGCCACCCGGTGCAGGCTACTCTGCTGCACCCGCCCGCGAAGACCCCCGATTTCGGGTATCGACGGAGCGCTCGGCTGCCGATCCTGGTCGGCGGACCTTCCCCGATCTACAGCGAGGCCGCACATGGAACAGATCGAGCGATACGAGCAGGGTGTGCTGCCCGCGCGGCAGGCGTTCGCAGCCGAGCCCGCTGTCACGCTGATCCAGGATCCCGGGATCGGCGCGTCGCACCTCGAGGCGTTCTTCATCTACTACTCGGCGCTCGGCGTCGCGATGACGAAGCCGGTCGAGGGGTGGATCCGGCGGGCGGGCGATGCCTGCGTCCAGGTGGGCGGGCCGGGCGTCGCCGAGCTCGGCGCGGCACTGCAGAAGCACGCGACGGCCGAGGCCGATCACCATCTCCTGATGGTCGCCGACCTGTGGCGCCTCTGCGCTCGTCGCGAGGCCGCCAGCCAGCCGGCCCCGAACCCCATCGAGCTGCTCGCCCTGCCGTGGCCGGAGTCGGCCAAGCGCTACCGACAGCTGCACGAGGACCTCATCACCGGACCGGCGCCGTACGTCCAGATCGCGGTGGAGAACGAGATCGAGATGCTCTCGGTGGAGCTCGGACCGAGCCTGCTCGGCAACGCCCGCGCCCTGCTCGGAGCCGACATCTCCGGCGACCTCAGCTTCCTCACCCACCACGTGACACTCGACGTCGGGCACACGAGGTTCACCCGGCACCAGATGAAGGCGTTCCTGGCCCAGCGTCCGGACGCCGTCGACGCGCTCGTGACCGCCGGCACCGCCGCGCTGGAGGCCTACCGCGCGTTCGTCGTGGACTGCGTGACGCTGGCCAGCCAGGTGCCCGCGGCGGCGCGATGACCCCGCGACGGCCGGCGTTCTCGTCCACGGGGCGTTCGACACGCTCCGGCCGGGGTTTCAAGCCCTGACGGAGAAAACCTCTGACCTTCTGCGATGGGAGCCGAGTTCACCCACATGAGTGGATGACACGCCGTAATAGTTTGCTCACGCGTTATCTAAGTATGGGACAAGTGAGCAACGTGGCCGCCGAGCCAGAGTGGTTCGGCGCCGCAACGGTCGTTCCGCTGGCCCCAGGACACCGCCGCCGGACCCCGGCACACCGGCTGGTGTGGCCGTCCCCGTCCCGCACTCCCGAGTCCACCGTCGCGCTGCGGGTGGCCGCGGAGCGTCAGCGGATCGCCGGATTGCTGCACGACGACGTCAGCTCGTTGCTGTTCGCGATGGCCGCCGGCGTCCAGCGCGCCGAGGCCCTGCACACCGACGACGTTGACGAGCTGCGCGGGGCCCTCGCGCGCGTCGGCGAGCAGGTGAGCGAGGTCTCCGACCGGCTCCGGAACGTGCTGCGCAGCTGCACACCCGCCGAGCCCGTCGAAGGTGTACCGGTCGCTGCCCAGCGCGACCTCGACGACCTCACCGAACGCAGCGGAATCCCCGCACACCTGATCGTCCACGGACGGGCCCGCGCGCTGCCGCCCGCCGTGGAGCGCGCCACCCTGAACTGCCTGCGCCAGGCGCTGTTCAACATCGAACGGCACGCCCGCGCGAGTGTCGTGATCGTGACGCTGGACTACACGCCCACCGATGTCGTGCTCATCGTCCAGGATGACGGGCAGGGGCTGCCGGCCGGTTTCGAGGCCCACGCCGTTCCCGAGTCCGGTCACCACTGGGGCTTCGCCTCGATGGCGCGGCAGGTGCAGCAACGTGGCGGCGAGGTCGAGCTCACCGGCGACGAGGACGGTGGCGCGCGCCTGCGAGTCCGACTGCCCGCCTGAGCGCCGCCGTGCATCGGATACTTCTGGTCGACGACCATCCCGTCGTCCTCGACGGGCTTCGCGCCCTGCTCGACGCCATCGCCGACTTCGCGGTGGTCGGCGAGGCCATCGACCGGCACGCGGCCGTCCGGCTCGCGGCGGAGCTGCGGCCGGACGCAGTGGTGCTCGACCTGCGGTTGCACGGGCACTTCGCCGCCGACACCGCCACCGCGCTCAAGGCGGTCGCGCCTGAGGTCGCCGTGCTGATCCACACCGCCACCGAGGAGCTGGAGCCCGTGCGTGCCGCGCTGCGGGCGGGCGCGGACGGCGCGGTGTTCAAGGACGGCCGCGACCTCGTGCCCGCGCTGCGGGCCGTGCTCACCGGCGAGGGTCCCTACGTGGACGAGCGCCTGACCCGAACGTCGGAGGAGCGGCGCATCGACGCCTGCCGGGAGTTCGTGGAGCCGCTGTCGCCGCGGGAGTACGAGGTGCTCTGCGCGTTCGCCCTGGGCCGCTCCACCCGCGACACCGCCCAGGAGTTGTTCCTGGCCGAGAGCACCGTCCGCAGCTACACGAAGAGCCTGCTCACCAAGCTCGGCGCCCACAGCCGCATCGAGGCCGTGGCCACCGCCCGCCGAGTCTCCCTCATCTAACTCTCCGCGAGTCAGGCCTGCGCACTTGTCGCCGCGCGCTGTGGTTTCTGGGGTGGGGCGGGCGGTGTGGCGCGGTGGCGGCGCAGCCACCACACCACCGCGGCCGTGCCGGCGAGCACGGCCAGCACGAGGCCGGTGATCGTCCACATGCCCCAGCCGCTGCCCGTGTAACCGGGCGGGGTCAGCGTGGTCTCACCGTCGACGTCGATCCGCTCGCCGTTGACCAGCAGCGACACCGTCCACTCTCGGATAACCGTCGGGCTGGTCACCTCGTAGAGGGCGGCGAGGTCCTGGGCGGGCCCGGCGCGGTCGAGCGTGAACGAGTACTGCCCGGTGGAGCCGACCGGCACCCACTGCGGGGCGGCGGTCGGGTCCAGCCCGGTGCCGGCGACGGCCGCCGGGTCCTGGGAGGCGATCCAGGTCGGGCTGAGCTGGTTGGCCTCCGCCCCGTTCGCGGTGAGGCGCAGGTACGGCTCTCCCGCGTCGCCGAGCACGACGACCTCGCTCGGACCGGCGTTGTCGATCGCGACACCGGGCGTCGGGTTGCCCTGCAGCGCGGTCAGCGTGACACCGGCCGCCGGCTGGGTCTGCGACAGCGTCGGCACGAACGAGCCGAGCGGTGGCCGGTACTCGAAATGCCCCTCGACCGACCCGAGCGCCTCGCCGTACAGCACCGGCACCGTCCAGGTGCCGAAAGCCTTGAGCGGCTCGTGATCGGACTTCTGCTGCGGGTCGAGCGTCGCCGCGTGCAGCCGGTGGTCGAACCAGCCCCACGCAGGTTCCTCCGACACCCGCGCCCAGACCGGGGTGCCCTTCTCGGCAGCCTTCTCCGGGATGGCGACGGCCCCGCCGGGAACCTTGGACGTGTACCACTCGGGCGAGCGGAAGTTGCCGAGCACACCCTCGGGGCCGATCCGGAACAGCGGGTCACCCACCGACGACAGGATCGTCACCTCGGTGGGCGTGGGGTTCTCGACCACGAACTGGGAGCCGAGCCGGGTGGTCTGCACCGTCACGCGCACACCCGGCATGTCCGGGGTGGCGCGATCGAGGACCGCCGCGATCTCCGGATCGGACCCCTCGTGCGCCGATGCCGCGGGCGCGAGCGTGAGCCCGACCAGCACCGTCATCACGGCGACGAGCACCGCCCGCCAGGAGCCGCGGAGAGCGGGGGCGCGCCGTGGCGCCCGTCCGGTGGTGACGATCCGGACGGGCGCCACGGTGGAGCCCCCGAGGGAGCGCTGTGTCATGGCGCTGCTACCTCGGGGTGGGTCGAACACGTCGCCGCCCCTGGCTACCGCCGAGGAGGCCGCCGGGCAGGATGGCATCGGGCTCGGCCGCACCGGACGGCGCGGCCGGGGCACCCTCACCGATACCGCTACCGGTGACGTCCGGAACGGGAGCGGTCAGGCCGGGCACCTCGAGCGGCACGCCGAGCGGGTCGGTCTCACCCGGCACCGTCGGCGTGCCGAGCGGGAGGGGCGGGTTGTTCAGCAGGGTGTTGGCCTCGGTCGGGGTGGCACCGTTGCCGTCGACGACGGTGTCCTCGCTCATGGGCTCGAGGGCCTGCTCGGAGTTGGACTCCTCGCCGACGTGGACGATCCGGGCGACCGACGGCACGTCGCCGCCGTCGGCACCGGGCTTGTTGACGAACAGGTAGTAGTACCCGGGTGGGGCCGCGACGCCGTCCTGGGGCGTCGTGGCGACCAGCGTGCCGTCCTCCTGCGGGGAGAACGGGAGCTCGAGGGTGCGGGTGTCGTTGTCCATCACGTGCTGCGGCGCGGGCATGCGCATCAGCATGACCTTGCTGACCTGCGACGCGTCCGCGGTCTCGATCGCGAAGTCCGCACCCCACGTCACGGCGGACTGCACGCCGTCGATGTGCGGCCGGTCGCCCTGGTGCAGGTAGGGCGGGGAGAAGATCTCGAACGACGGGTCCTTGTCGTTGTTGCCCGTGACGCCCGGGATCAGGTCCCGCTGGACGCCGTAGGCCAGCGAGATCGGCGAGTTACCGCCGACGAGCACCTGGCCGTTGGGCAGCAGCACCGCGTTGTTGTGGTAGGTGCGGGCCCGCTGCGGCAGCGCCAGGGTGGTGAAGGAGTTGGTCTCCGGGTTGTAGAGCTCCGGCTGCTTCACCGGCAGCTCCGCGCCCGGCAGGATGACCTCGTCGTTGCGCGCGCCCGAGGTCAGCAGGACCTCACCGGTGGGCAGCGGCGTGGGCTGGGTGAACCAGCGCCCGTTGTTGAGCGTCGGCCCGGGGGTGTTGCTCACGGTGCCGTCCTTGGTCACCGTGGTCAGGGTGGTGGTCGGCACCGCGACGTAGAGCCCCGGGGGTGGGCCGAGCGTGCCGCCGGCCCGCAGGATCGTCATTGTGTCGTACGGGGCCTTCATCGGCAGCGCGATCGACGCCGGAGAGCTGCGCGGGATGGTGATCCCGTTGCTCTCCCACGCGTTGGTCTCGAAGTTGAAGAAGCCCTGCACGCCGAACAGCGCCTCGTCGAGGGCTTGGCCGAACGGGCCCCACATCTGCCCGTCACCGGTGTAGAACAGCTTGCCGTTGGGCGTCAGGTAGACCCGCGAGTTCTGCGGCAGCGTCTTCTCCGAGGCGAGACCGGTGTAGTTCTCGGTCCACTCGGCGGTCGCGGGGTCGTAGGTCTCGGTGCGTCGGACCTGCGAGAGCTGCGTTGACTTGATCAGCTTCACGGTGCCGGACACGACCGCGACCTTGCCGTCGGGCAGGGTCAGCGCCGAGGGGTACCAGCGACCGAACTTCATCGGCGACGTGGCGTCCCAGCGATCCTGGGTGTGATCGAAGATCCGCGCGCTGCGCAGGCCCTCCAGCTCGACGACCCCGACGTTGAGGGGGGCGCCCTCGGCCTGCTCCAGGATCGACGGCTCGTTGTAGAAGTCGGTGCCGCCCATGAGCAGCTGGCGACCATCGGCCATCTGCACGATGTCGCCGCAGAAGATGTTGCCGTCGTTGTCCTGGACGTCGTCGGGCGCGCAGGTGGGCTCGGCCGCGGGCAGGCCGGCGACCCCGGCGACGCTGCCGACCAGGCCGTCACCGGGGCGACCGGGCACCCCGAGCACGCCGAGCGGGGCCTGGGTGAGGCAGTCCTCGCTGGTCCGGCCCTCGACGATGGTGGGGTTGTCCCCATCGGAGGTCTCGTTCACCGGGACCGTCCAGGACGGGGTCCCGGTGCGCAGGTCCAGCACGCGGGTGCGGTCGTTACGGGTCTCGGGCGCGAGGCCGGGGACGACGGTCTCCTCGCCGTTCTCCTCGCTCTCCAGACCGTTGCCGTAGAGGACGCGCCCGTCCGGCAGGACGGCGCTGGTCACGGCGACCGGCTTGCACTGCAGACGCTCCGGGGACGGGTCAGCCGCGTCCGCCGGGTCGTTGATCACCTTGCAACGCGGGGTCTCGTCGCCACCCTCCTCGAAAGGTGCCGCCCACGAGCCCACCACGGCGGGGTCGTCGTCCGGAGCGGCCAGCACCAGCGGCGCCGCGGTCACCCCGACCCCGCTCACGGCGAGCGTCGCGGTGAGAACCACGACGAACCGCCGGCCTCCTCGCCTGGGGGGTCGCATGAATTCTCCTCTCGCGTCCCGCATGCCGGTACGTCGCAGATGGCTGGGGATGCATCCGCCACAGGCATGGGGCCTAGAGAACCTAGGAGCGCGCCCCGCCAGCCGAATACCCTCATCTGGGGTGAGTCCGGCCGTTGTCCCGATTCGACCGCTGACCGCGCCGGGGGTGCCATACACCCCCGGCGCGGCGGACCTGCGGAAACGGGTCAGATGGTGATCGTGGTGCCGTCGAAGCGGGTGAGGGTGAAGGAGGCGTCCTCGTTCGTCGTCGGCTTCTGGTCCCGCAGGATGCCGATCGCGACCTGCTCGCCGAGCGTGACGGACTCGCTGTAGTCGGTGCGCCAGTGCACGCCGCCCATGTTCCGGCCGATCGAGATGTTCGCGGCGAGCTTGTTCAGCTCACCGCCGACGGTGAGCGGTGGGCTCGTCGGGTCTTCGACGAGGTCGGTGCCCGCCGCGTCGGGGACCTGCACCGGGCCGGGGAGGATGAACGACTCGTCGAAAAAGGCCTTCAGGATGGTCGCGCAGGCACCCGACACGGTCGCGTGCCCGGCGGCGTAGGACGGGTGGATCGGACTGCCCTCGGCGAACGCCTGCGGCAGCAGCTGGCTGCCGAACTTGGTCATCACCTCGGTGAGCACCGGCGAGTTGAGGATCTCGGGGTCGATCATCGGGAACGTCGCCAGCCCGAGGCGCTGCGCCTCGATCCGGCCGCCGAACTCCTCGGGACGCAACCGACGATGCACGAACCACTTCTGGTACCAGGCCGCCTTCAGCGCCCGCGTCGCGACCTCGACGACGAGGGTGAGGACGTGCAGGGCGCCGTAGGTGGCGAACCCGATCTGGTTCTGCGAGAAGTTGTACGGGTTGCCCACATCGAACGGGGCCCCCATCGCGAGCAGGATCAGGCAGGCGTTGAGGCACGCCTCGTAGACCGTGTCGAAGTGGACGTAGGTCGCCAGGTCGCGCGGGGTCTGGATGTAGCGGAGATCGGTCGGGCTCGGTGCGTTGATCGAGATATCGGCCCCGTTCTGCGCTGCGAGCCAGTCGGGGAACGTCGTGAGGAAGTCGACTCCGGGCGGCACCGTCCGTTGGAGCTGCTGGACGAGCAACGTTCCGTACGGGATGGCCCCGAACAGGAACTGCGACACGTACGGGCCGACCAGGTCACCAGGGGTGTCTCCACGGAACAGGGTGGCGGGGGTGACTGTCCCGCCGTCCTTCGGGCCGCGGAAGTCGGTGAAGTTGCTGGTCAAGTCCGTCGCCGCGGCAGCGACGACCGGGTCGGCCGCGAAATCGGTGAAGTTGACGTCCCGGGCCAGCGCCATCCAGTACAGCTCCGCCATCTCCGCGGAGTTCTGCGGCCTGTCGATGCGCGGCGCAGGGGCGATCGTGAGGCCCTGCGCGTCCGGACCCTCGACGTCGAACGCGAGCCCGGCCTGCGGATTCACGAGCTTTCGGCCCTTGACCGTTCCCAGCGGGATACGCTCGAAGTCCTCGGGGCGACCGGTGCTCACGGCCCGAAGCAGCAACCGGTACGCCGAGGGTACGACCTGACCGTCGGCCTCGTGCGGCAACCCTTTCGAGAAGTTCGCGACGAACGGGAACGAGTTCTCCTCGCCGTTGTTCACCTGGGTGGGCAGCGGTCCCGAGTACGCGCGGTCCGAGGCCACCGCACGTAGAGCACGACCCGCGACCCATCGATCCGTCATCATGTTGTTCCCTCCTGTTCTCCTACTGGCGTGGGCCTCCTGCCCCGCAGCAAGGAGAGTAACGACGACGATGACTGATACAGGTACGCAGCCTGCTCTTCAACCCTCACTCGATCGAGCTGCCAGCCGACCTCGCCAGCTGCTGCGACCGTGGGCAGGGGGCAGGTAGCCGAGCCTGATCGACATGTCGGTGCCTGTTCAACGCCGACGACCGCAGCGCGGATTCGGTCATCCGGGACAGGTCCAGCCACAGGCTACCGGACCGCCCGGTCAGCGCCGTGACGGCACGTCAGACGAGGTCGTCGAACTCCCCGCCCTTGACGCCCTGGATCCAGGCGGCCATCTCGGCGCGGGTGAAGAGCACTATGCCAGCCTCGGTGGCGTTGCTGTTGCGCACGGCGACCCGGCCGTCGGGCACGGCGGCAGTCTGGACGCAGGTCCCGCCGTTGGCGCCGTCCCTCTCGGTGAAGCTGCTCGTGCGCCAGGTCAGATGGATGAGGTGGTCGGCCGATGGCATCATGGTGACCTCCTTCAATCGGTCGCTCAGCCGTAGCCTTTCATAGCGTCGGTGATCAGGTCGACGCTCTCCTCGCGGGGTAGCGCCATCCGAGTCAGGATGCCGAACTGCAAGATCCAGTCGCGGACGTGGTCACGTTCCTCGATGTAGAACGCGCCAGCCGAGCCCTCGGTGTAGCCGACGTCGGGGATGGGATCGGGCAGGGTGAAGATGCTGAACGGGCCGTTGAGGCCGGGGCTGCCGCCGACGTCGCGGGGCAGCACCTGGATGGTGATGTTCGGCCGCTCGGCAACGTGGGCCAGCTTGCGGAGCTGGTCGTGCATTACGATGCGATCACCGATCAGCCGATGCAGGATCGTCTCGTCCAGGATGAAGTGCAGGTCGGGTGGGTCGTCCTTGGCCAGGAGCTGCTGGCGGGCCATCCGCGCGGCCACCCGGCGCTCCAGCTCGGCCGCGTCGAACCGCCCGGGATGGATCGAGGTGACGAGGGCCCTGGCGTAGTCGGCAGTCTGCAGCAGGCCGTTCACCAGCTGGCTCTGGAAGTCGCGCAGGGCGACCACGCCAGCCTCCAAGCTGAGCAAAGGCTGGAGCTTCTCGGGCAGGTCCTTGCCGAACCCTTCCCACCAGACTCGCTCCCGCGACTGTGCCGCCAGCGCGACCAGGCCGTCCCGGGTCTCGGCGTCGGCGTCGGCGTAGACGTCGAGGAGCTGCTCGACCTCCCGGGGCTTGAGATGGTGCTCGCGGTTCTCCACCCGTGACAGCTTCGAGCGCGACCACTTCCCCGAACCGTGTTTCAGCTGCTCAACAGCCTGATCCTGCGTGAGGTCGGCCTGTTCCCGAAGCTGTTTGAGCGCCGCGGCGAGCTGCCAGTGGCGGACGACGGACACGCCCATGTCCCTGCTCTGCGTCATGCGGTCAAGGCTCCGTTCTCCGCGCGCTCCACTACCCCACACGAGTGAAGCATGGACCGTCCACTTGTTCAAATGGACTGCCCAGTAGAATAGTCGGAACTACCAACCCACATCGCATGGAGGCGCACGATGCTAGCCGAGACAGGCCACACCGCCGCTGGCGAGTCGGACGGCTCCGCTCCGGCTCCGCTCACTCTGCTGCGTGATCGAGAGAGCTACGAGCGTCAGGTCAACCGCATGGTCGACGAACTCGCCCCGCGCATGTTCGCCGTGGTCCAGGACTACGGCGACCAGGAGGACAGCCGGATCGCCGCGTGGGGCCTGGCGTTCGAGGACTACGCCGAGATCGTCAGCGTGGACGGCGACCTCCGGATGAGCACCGACTCGATGGAACGTGCGGTGAACTCGTTCAGTCAGCCTCCGGATGTCACGGCACGGGTGGTGTGGGGCGCTCCCGAGCCCTCCGACCGCGCGGACACGTAGGCCACGCGGCCGCGAACCTGCGCCACGGACGAGGACAGTCCGCTACCTCGGCGGGGACAACGAAAGGCAACCACCCGATGTCAACCAACACACCGCCCTCCCCAGCCAGGCCTCCCTACCGCGCCACCATCACGGCATCCGTGCTCGACGACGATGAGCCGCGCGGGCAGGTCGTCGTGACGACCACACCCACGTTCAGCCAGCGGCTCGCCGCCCGCACTGCCCCGCCCGGTGAGACGGAGTTCGCCGATCACGTCGACTACCAGCGCATCGTCGTCGAGTGCGCGGGCTGGGCCGACTTCAGCCGAGTCGACGCCACCCGCCTCGCAACCGCACTCCTGCTCGCCATCACCGACACCATGACACGAGGCACCCTCCGCGACGACGACGCCCTCGCCCTCCTCTACGAAGTCACCGAACTACACCCCGCCCTCCTCCGCCTACACAGACTGTCCCTCCAGGCCACACGACAAGCCGAAAACGCGGACCGAGACGTCACACCTGACACCGACGACCCACCCGCGTCATGATCTCCGACAACCCGGCGACGCCGGCCTGCGTGATCATCACCGAACGCGGCGACGGCGACCTCGCCATCGGCCATCCCTGCGACGTCGTCTGGCGCATCCCCCGCGACCACACCGGCAGACTCCGCCACGCCCTCGCCGCAGCCCTCACCGGCTGCGATCTCGACCACGACACGGCCGGGCCCGATCACCGGAGCGACTCACCCGACCTGCCGACGCTGCCCGACAGCGTGGCCATCTGGCGAGGCACCGAGGACACCCTGACGATCACCCTCGCCGACGACACTCACCACCCCATTTCCACCGATCACACCGAGGCGCTCCGTCACGGAATCATCGTCGCTCTCCGTGCCCGCACCACTACGCCCGAACACGACCCCGAACCACCCTGGCCGACCACAGGACCACCACCAAACATCACTCCTCCGATCACCAGTTCAACGCCTGACCCGTGTCACCGGCCCGAACCGTAACGGGTACACGCGTCGCAACCTGCGGGATTTCTAGACGACCACGGCGTCAAACAAGCAGGTAACCCGCCGGGTGTGGAATGCACTGTGGGCAATCCCGCCTCATCCACCACGGCCGAGAACGCACGAAGTTGCGGCCGCGGACGGTCAGCTGAGGACGATCTTCTCATCGCCGAACGTCGCAATGACGTCGACCGTGCCACCGAGAGCCTCGACGTAGGCGCGGATCGTGGTCAGGCCAGCGCGGACGATCTCGCCGCGTTCGAGCGCGGAGACCGACGGTTGGGTGACGTGCATCCGCTCGGCCAGCTCCACCTGCGTCACGCCCTGTTCTTCGCGGACCTCACGGAGCCGGTAGACGCGGACCTCCGTGTCCATCCGGACCCGGTGCTCGGCAACCCGGTCCTGACGGGGTGCACGCTCGGCACGGACCTCCTGCCAGCTCTTCGCCATCACTGCTCACCTCGGTGTCTAGTCAGTCGCCGCGCTCGCCACACAGCCACTCGTCGTACCGCCGTTCAGCGACCGGGATGTTGCGCTGGTACCACTGCCGCCAGTTCCCGGACTTGTCTCCGGCGACCAGAAGGACCGCCCGCCGCCGGGGGTCGAACACAAACAAGATCCGCATCTCGCTGGTGTCTGGCCAGGCAGATCAGGAACTCCTCTGTCCGGTCGCCGGACTTGAAAAGTCAGACCGCGATGTCTGGGGCCGCCACCACACCGATCCAATCGAGCAGCTCCCCACCACGCAGCCTCGGCGCTACCGGTCATCGGCGAGTCCGGGACACCGATGGGTACCCGCTGCCGTGCCCACTGATACCGGCCGGACCCCGGTCGCAGCTCCTTCATGTTGTGCACCCGCACCCGGTGATCGGTGTCTAGCAGCGGCCGACCCAGGGCTGGATCGTCGTCGTGAGCTTGTCGCCACATACCTCCTCGGGCAGGAAGGACACAGCACGGCAGCGGATCCCCCCGGTGCTGGCTGAACTTGGCCACGCAGTGGACAAAGATGCTCCGTGAGAGCGGGTGTCAGCCGAGCACGACCTCGACAGGACAAGATCAGATAGACTTCCGCTGGCCAGGACCGGATTTCGCTATCCGTCAGCTGGTGCCCCCGGTGGGGTCCGAACCCATACTCGGACCCTCATAAGGGCTGCCGAGGCGTTACGAGACTACCCCACTGATCTACGCCAGCACCAGCAGCGGACGAGTCCGACGCCATCCCCGGGCACACATCGGGCACGGTCGGCCGCGACGCGGGCGGAGCTCCTCCGACCTGGCAACGCTCGACCGCGCGGCGGCCCGTTGCGAAGCTCTGTCACGGGTGCCGCGTGGTAGCCCTCTTGGGGCTCCGAGATGCCGCACCCCAGCTCGGAGACCTGCCCGCTAGGCGAGGGCGATCTTGTATTCTTGATCATGAAAAGCCCCTGACGCGCGCCAACGTCAGATGTTAGGTTTGACAACATGGACGCAGCGTTGGGGTACGACAGCGAGCTAAGGTTTGAAAATCCACCAGTTCAACAGGTTGTCCTGAGCATTTTCTTCAGACCTCTCGTTGCACTGCAAACGTCACATTTGATTCCAATTATCAGTCAGTGGTCAGAGCATTATCCGCAACTAGATGAACTTTCTACGATCGGCACTTGGCGCCCATTGGAACCCGAGGAAGCTAACGAGATTGTAAATTTAGGCCGTCGCACGCGGACACCACTCTTCATACTGCAGAGTGCCGATGGACAGCGCAGTCTTCAGTTTCAACAGGATCGCTTAGAGCTGGTTTGGCGGTTCGAAGCTGAAGGTTCTAGCAATGAGTATATCGGATACATCGCCCTCAGGGATGAGATTGAAAAGCGTCTCTCAGAGTTTGCGGATTCTGTGCGGCAGGTAGCGAACTTAGAGGTGGTGCCAGAGCGATCCGATGCTACCTATCAGAATCTCGTGGACATGCCGGTACGAGACTTTAGTGTGGGGGTTCTGACATCTTGGGAGCTTTCGAAAGCGTCTCCAGATCATCAAAGTCTTTATTCAGGAATACGCCTAGGTGCCTTCCTGCAGGAAGGCGACGACAACAGCGATACTTTAGTTGCGATTGAACCTGGTCCCGATGGAGAAGGTACAGACTTCACCATCGAAGCACAGCAGATAATTCGCGACGGAGGTTCATATATGACTGCACTAGACGAAGCCCATCAGATCGTTCTTCGCATCTTTACTCAGTTAGTAAGTGAAGACTTACTCGAGTCCTGGGGGCGGCAGTGACAGCAAGATGGCAGGGAATGCGTACGCCTGGCAACGTCCGCGACATTTGGGCCACACGGTCGATTATGTCAGGTCACTACCAGCGCAGTAGGTCGACGGGCCAAATCCGTCTGGGCCTACATTCCTCGCGAATACAGCTCGAGACGGACCCTCTAGAAACGGGGCGCTCCGAACCTGCTCTGGACCCTGGCCCGGAGCGAAGGCGCAGCCTATGGGATCCGCTGAAGGTGGACAGCTCAGCTTCTCGCACAGACTTTTTCCGATTTGTTGACACGAAGATTCGTCGAATCGAGGCTAGAGGCACGGATAGCAGTAGGATCAAGCTGACTGGAACCCGACGACAACTCAAGGACATTCTTGACGCGTTGGGTCGGATCAGTACGGTGTATCCATTTATCGCCGATGATGGCGATGGTGGCGTCTTCGCTGAATGGAAAGCGGGCCGACAGCGAATTGAAATAGCCGTTGAGCAAGACTCGACTGCCTACATCAGCGTTTCGGATAATGGCGAGACGGTGTGGTTTCTCGAGTTTGACCCAAGTGAGAAGCTGTCCTTCGACGAAATCCAGCGTCTGCGGCAGATCGTTGAGCGGCATAGCGTGATAGTGAGTCGCGTCAACCCCCAGTGGCGCCGGCTTTTCACTGTCGGATGACCGACGATTGGAACTGGGATGACAGGGCGATACCAGCGTCAACAGAAGTGTATCGCCATGTCCCGCGTGAACCGAACCCCAAGAAACGGATTGACCCGACAACAGGCAAGTGGTCTCTCACGCCAGCTGCGTTCAGCGCTAAGGAGATGAAAGAGGATGGCTGGTCGGTCTACCGAGACGAGTTGATGCGGCAACATGGTTTAACACAGACACATATTGAAACCTCTGGCGAGGAGCCACGCGAAGTCTGGGTGTTCCGTGTTTCGGATGTTCGTGAGGTCGACGGATGTGGCGTTATTGATCAGGAAGATCCGGAGGGTGGGGAGCTAGGTCGTGCCCACGGGCTTGTGCGGTGCAGTGAGCCGAAGCCGGAGAAGGAGAAGATTGTGACTCTGCGAAATAGACTGATCAATAGGGCGGCTCCCAGGTAGGGAGCGCGCCTCGTCCGGCGCCCGTGCCCAGGCGCGCTGTGCGAGGTCCGGCCGGAGGCCTTGCCAACGCGGCGCCACAGGCGCCGCCTCGAACAGGGATAGGGAGTCTAACACAGGTGGGTGGGCGCGGTCGTATATAGGTTTTCTCGCGGGTGCGGCGGGGGGTGTACTGGGTGGTGGCCATGGGCTCGCGGTAATGCTACCCAGCTGCCGAGTGCGCGCAGGACTTCGGCGCGAAGCATGAGGCCTGCGTAGTGGATGGCCCAGTTACCTTCGTGTCGAGAGCGGTGGAGTTGACGACACCGGAGCGGAGGAGCCCGAAGGGTAACTGCGCCTGCCACGGTGTCCGGATGCCGTCGTCGTCGAGATTGTCGGCCCGCCCTACAGCGCCAGTGGGACACGCCGCTGCTGGCCAGAATATCCACGCGGGCGGAGTTGGTGTACCCGTCCTGGACGATGCGTTCGGCTGGTTAGCCGGGTGGTAGTCAGGAGGCGTAACTAAATAACTAATTGATATAATTGGGGTTGTGATATGCTTCGACGGTGGCTAGGGATCGTTCTGATGAACGTGTGGCGATGGCAGCTCGGCTGGATGGGTTGTTGCCTCGTCTGAGTGAGCGGGAT
>Ga0136634_10000501_pt1 | contig 17252 bp, 18 predicted proteins | sample AntDrymUQ8332106_2_FD_104654 | JGI IMG/M metagenome (GOLD analysis project Ga0136634, IMG submission 104654) | Polar desert sand microbial communities from Dry Valleys, Antarctica - metaG UQ833 (21.06) | ecosystem: Environmental > Terrestrial > Soil > Desert | place: Antarctica: Dry Valley... | reverse complement strand
TTACCGATCAGTGCAGACGTCGGCGCAAGCATCTCGCGCATGCCCGGGCCGCCCTTCGGGCCCTCGTAGCGGATCACCATCACGGCTCCGGACTTGATGCGATCGGCCAGGATCGCGTCAAGGGCCGCCTCTTCAGAATCAAGAACGCGCGCGGGGCCAGTGATCGCCGGATTCTTGAGCCCGCTGATCTTCGCAACGCCGCCTTCCTGCGCAAGGTTGCCCATTAGTACTGCCAGATGTCCGTGCGGATACATCGGATTTGAGAACGGCCGGATCACGTCCTGGTCGGTACGTGGCTCGGCCGGGACGTCGGCGAGCATTTCGGCAATTGTCTTTCCGGTAATCGTCATGCAGTCGCCGTTCAGCAGCCCATTAACCAAAAGAATCTTCAACACCTGCGGGATACCGCCGGCCTTATGCAGATCGGTTGCAACGTAGCGGCCCGAAGGTTTCAAATCAGCCAGCACGGGCACACGTTGCCGCACTCGCTCGAAGTCGTCCAATGTCCACTCGACATCAGCCGAGTGTGCGATCGCCAGAAAGTGCAACACCGCGTTGGTCGATCCACCGACTGCCATGATCAACGCAACCGCGTTCTCTATCGACTTACGCGTGATGATCTGGCGCGGCAGCAGCTGCTTCTTCACGGCTTCGACCAGTACGCGCGCACTTTCCGCTGTGCTCGTCGTTTTCTCCTCATCCGGATTTGCCATCGTCGACGAAAACAGCAGGCTGATGCCGAGTGCTTCGAAAGCCGAGCTCATCGTATTGGCGGTAAACATGCCGCCGCACGAGCCCGAACCCGGCACACACCTGCGCTCGATCTCCTTGAAGTCTTTCTCACTCAGCCGGCCCGCGCTGAACTCGCCCACCGCTTCGAACGAAGAAACAATCGTCAGGTCCTTGCCGTTATAACGGCCGGGCTTGACCGTGCCGCCGTAGACGTAAATCGCCGGCACATTGCAGCGGGCAATTGCCATCACGCCACCGGGCATGTTCTTGTCGCAGCCACCGATCACGATCACCCCGTCCATCCACTGTCCGAGAACGCACGTCTCGATCGAATCGGCGATCACTTCGCGCGACACCAGCGAATACTTCATGCCTTCGGTACCCATGCTGATTGCATCCGAAACGGTCGGCGTGCCGAACACCTGAGCGTTTGCATCGCATCGTTTGATCTCGGCGATTGCGGCGTCCGCAAGTTTCTGCAGGCCGGCGTTGCATGGCGTAATTGTCGAGTGCCCGTTCGCAACGCCGATCATCGGCTTGTCGAAATCCTCGTCCTTGTAACCCATCGCGTAGTACATCGCGCGATTTGCCGATCGGGCGACGCCCTGGGTCACGTGCTTCGAGCGTTCGTTGTTTGGCATCGGTGTTTAAGACTGAAATTGAATCAAGCAATAATAGGACACCACAATTCCGCGCCGAGCCCAAGTGCCTTACGTTCACAGTCTGGATCCGATAGCACTTTCGATCGGCCCCATCGCGATCCGCTGGTACGGCTTGATGTACCTCGTCGGATTCCTGCTGTTCCTGGTCCTGGGCAAGTTGCGCGCGCGCGAGGCATGGCGCGGGATGAGTTCGCAGGATGTCGACGATCTGCTGTTCTACGGAATGATCGGCGTGATCGTAGGAGGGCGCCTGGGCCACGTAATTTTCTACGGACCACTGTCTTACTACCTCTCCAATCCTCTCGAAATCTTCGCGGTGTGGAAAGGCGGCATGGCGTCCCATGGCGGAATCATCGGGGTCATAGTGGCAATGGCGGTGTTCGCGAAGATGCGCGATAAATCTTTTCTGCGCGTTGCCGATTTCCTGGTGCCACTAGTTCCCCTCGGGCTTGCGGCCGGACGCGTCGGAAACTTCATCAACGGCGAATTGTGGGGCCGCGTTGCCGACCCTTCGTTGCCATGGGCCGTGATATTTCCGCATGCTGGCGACAATTTGGCGCGCCATCCGTCACAGATTTACCAGTTTCTGCTTGAGGGTCTGTTGCTTTTTGTGATCCTGTGGGTGTACTCGCGCAAGCCCCGCGCTGCGGGAACCGTGGCGAGCCTGTTTCTGATCTCCTACGGCTTGCTGCGCATCGCCGGAGAAGTGTTTCGAGAGCCTGAAGCGTTGTACGGCCACATGCCGCTTGGGTTATCGGCCGGACAATGGCTGTCGGTTCCGATGATTGTGATCGGAATTGTTTGCTTCATTGTGCTGAGGCGCGATCGGGCAAGGGTCTGAAATGACAAGCGCCGCGGCGGCAAGAGTACGGCTGGAGCGCGAGGTCGATGAATTTCTGCGTACCTGCAAGCGCCTGTTGTCTGCGCGCGGCGAGGGCAACAGCGCCGCCCACGCGGCTACTGCGCTGCGTCAGTATCAGCACCTGTCCGAGCCCGCTCAGCTGCGCTTCTTCGAGCATCTAGACCGTGATTTCGGTCCCATTCCGGCCGACGTGCTGGCGGCTGCACAACGCTATGCAGCGGATCCTACGGTGCAAACGCTCCTGGCGTTGACGGCCGTCGCCGAGCCACCGCGTCAGGAACTGCTGCGTCGCCTGAATCGCGCACCGGGCGGCACTGCGCTGATCGTGCAAATGCGCAGGCAGCTACTGCGCATGCTGACGCACCATCCGCAACTGGTCGCCGTCGAAGCGGATTTTGGCCATCTACTGTCATCATGGTTCAACCCGGGGTTTCTCGAAATGCAGCAAGTCGATTGGAACTCGCCGGCGCAGCTGCTCGAACAGATCATCGAGCACGAGGCGGTGCATGCGATCGATGGCTGGGATGATCTGCGCCGCCGATTGCAGCCGGACCGTCGCTGCTTTGCTTTCTTTCATCCGCAGCTGCCGGCTGAGCCGCTGATCTTCGTCGAAATCGCCTTGACGTCCGAGATGCCCGCGGCAATCGCGCCGCTGATAGACAAGTCGGCGCAGCCCGCCGCGCCAAAGCACTTCAAGGTCGCCGCTTTTTATTCGATCAGTAACTGTCAGCCTGGATTGCGTGGTGTATCGCTTGGAAATTTTTTGATCAAGCGAGTCGCGGAGCGATTGCATGCGGAAATTCCGTCGATCCGCACGTTCTGCACGCTGTCGCCGATACCGGGATTCGCGCGCTGGTTACAGGATGTCAACCCGGAGGCGCCGGAGCTGCAGCGAGTACAGGCAAAGGTGCAAACCGCAATCTCAAAGCTCGGCGTCGAGCGCAGGCTTGCGGATGCAGCAGCTCCGTCGAGAAGCGAACGCGAGGCGTTGCTCGCACTGGCGTCGATCTATCTGCGTTTCATTTCACCGACCGTCGCAGGTGATCCAGTCGCGAAATTTCACCTTGGCAACGGCGCGCGCCTGCAGCGCATCAATTGGGCCGGCGATCTGTCGAAGAATGGATTGCGTCAGTCGCTGGGGATGATGGTCAACTATCTGTACGATCTTGCAAAGGTCGAGGAATACCACGAGGAGTTTCTGTCAGGAAACGTCGTGCATGCGCAGGCAGTCGCACGCTTGGTGTAAATCCCCTGGTACGCAGTTCGTGGTCCGCGCGAAGATGCGACCCACAATAGAATTATTCTATAAGGAGACAACATGAAATTTCTGATTGCCATTGCGACGACGTTGTTGGCGATTGCATCGCCGCCCGCGCAGGCCCAAGCGTGGCCCAACAAGCCGATTACGTTGGTAGTTCCATTTCCGCCTGGGGGTGGTACAGACGCTTTTGCACGCCCGCTGTCGGTGTTCCTGGCAAAACAGCTTGGTAGGCCGGTAATCATCGACAACCGCGGCGGCGCAGGCGGCACTGTTGGTGCTGCGATTGCCGCAAAGGCGGCGCCGGACGGATACACGTTCTTCATAGGTGCTGTGCACCACGCAATCGCGCCGAGCTTTTATCCAAAGCTCGACTACAACATCGAGACCGATCTCGTGCCTTTGACGGTGATTGCCAATCCGCCGCAGGTGATCGTGGTCAATCCGACCCGTGTCAAAGCAGAAAACTTCAAAGACTTCCTCGATTTTGTTCGCAAGAATCCAGGCAAGCTCAATTACGCGTCAGCCGGTAACGGCACATCTCATCATCTTGCCGGCGAGTTGTTCAAGCTTCAGAGCAAGACCTTCATCATTCACATCCCGTATCGCGGAGCGGGGCCTGCACTCAATGACCTGCTGGCCGGCAACGTCGACATGATGTTCGATGGGCTTGGTTCTTCAGCGCAGCACATTCGCTCGGGCCGCATTCGACCTCTCGCGGTCGCAGCACCCACCCGCTCGCCGGCGTTTCCTAATCTGCCGACGACCGCGGAAGTTGGCATGCCCGAATATGTGGTGTCGACGTGGTACGGCATCTGGGGCGTCAAGGGCACTCCGAAAGATATCCTGGATCGGATGCATGCCGAGGTGGTCAAGGCAATCGCAAGCCCTGAGTTGCGTGAGATCTGGGCGAGTCAGGGGTCGGACAATGCGACGATGACGCCGGCGCAATTTTCGAAGTTGCTGGCTGGCGACATTAAACGGTGGTCGGACGTCACCAAGGCTTCAGGCGCGAAGCTGGATTGACATCGTGGCGGGCAAAGTCGATGTGGTGCGGGAAGGCGGCGTCGCAACCGTGACGCTCGATTCACCGGGCAAGCTCAACGCAATCAGTGTCGTGATGTGGCAAGCGCTGGCACGCGTGTTTACCGAAATCGGCGACGCCGAATCGTTGCGCGTGGTGGTGGTTCGCGGTGCTGGAGGAAATTTTGCAGCGGGTGCGGATATTGAGGAATTCGAACGCGTCCGCCACGATCCGTCGAGCGGTCGCCAGTATCACCTCGAGACAATCGGCAACGCGCTGACGGCGATTGACCGATGCCCGATTCCGCTGGTGGCCGCTATTGAAGGCGTGTGCGTGGGCGGTGGGCTTGAGATTGCATCGTTGTGCGACATTCGGCTTGCTGCGGACACTGCTCGCTTCGGGGTGCCGATAGGGCGACTTGGGTTTCCGTTGGCGTTGCCGGAACTGGTGCCGCTGCTGCGGCTCGCTGGACCTGCAGTGGCGGCGGAGTTGCTGCTCGAAAGCCGCGTTCTGTCGGCCGACGAAGCAGTTATGCGCGGTCTGGTCACTCGCGTCGTACCCGCTGCATCTCTCGGCAGCGAGCTGCAACTTTGCGTCAAGCACATCGCGGCCGGCTCGCCATTGGCGGCGCGTCAGAACAAAGCGAATATCCGTCGCTTTCAGTCGCGTGGACTTGACTACACGCAGCACGAGCTCGACGAGAGCTTTGCATTCCTCGACTCGCACGACTATCACGAAGGCGTCCGCGCGTTCCTGGCAAAACGGTTGCCAAACTTTCTCGGCCGATGAAGTCGCCGCATAGCAATTCCAATCTGTACTTCGAGATCGAGCAGCGCTTTCCGCGCGACCTTTCGTCGCTTTGCATCGAGACGCTCGACGGGGCGCGCTATAGCTGGGGCGACCTGCACTTTGGCGCGGGCCGAATTGCGCACTGGCTTGGCTCGCTGCGACTGAAGGCGGGCGAACGCGTTGCGGTACAAGTTGAAAAGTCACCAGAATGTCTGATGCTGTATCTGGCGACGCTGCGCGCGGGTCTGGTGTACGTTCCGCTGAATACCGCGTATCAGCGGGCCGAGCTTGAGTACTTTCTGCGGGATGCTGAGCCCGCAGTGGTGGTGTGTACCCCGGCAAGACTTGCTGAAATCGAGCCAATTGCGCGCTTTTCGCGGTGCCGGCATGTGATGACGTTGGGCGAGCAGCGCGATGGCACGTTGCTCGCAGCCGCTGCGTCGTTCCCCGACGGATTTGAAACCGCTCATCGCGACGACGACGATCTGGCAGCGATCTTGTACACATCGGGCACGACCGGGCGCAGTAAAGGCGCCATGTTGTCGCATCGCAATCTCGCTTCTAACGCGCTAACGCTGGATGAGTTTTGGGGATTCAAAGCCGAGCGCGAAGCCGGCCGGCAAGACATCCTGCTTCATGCGCTCCCGCTGTTTCACGTGCACGGCCTGTTCGTTGCATCCCATGCTGCACTTCTAGGCGGCACCCAAATGCTGCTGCTACCGCGATTCGATATCAATGCCGTACTCGAGCGGCTTCCTCGTTCGACCGTCATGATGGGAGTGCCGACGTTTTACTCGCGCCTGCTAGGTGAAAGCGCGTTCGGACGGGAACATTGCGGCTCGATGCGACTATTCGTTGCGGGCTCAGCGCCGCTGCTGGCCGAAACGCACCAACAGTTCGAACGGCGCACCGGACATCGAATCGTTGAGCGTTATGGCATGTCAGAAACGCTGATGCTGCTTTCAAATCCGTATTTCCCGGAACAGGGAGAACCGATCGCCGGAACCGTAGGAGTCGCGCTGCCGGGTGTCGGTGTACGCGTGGTTGACGACGCGGGTGATGAATGTGTTGCCGGCGAGACTGGTGGGGTGCAGGTCCGCGGTCCGAATGTGTTTTCAGGCTATTGGCGTCTGCCGGACAAAACCCGGGAGGAGTTCACGGCTGATGGGTGGTTCAAGACCGGTGACGTAGGTCACTTCGGCGGGCCAGGTACGCCATCGCACTACCTGACGTTGGTCGGCCGGTCGCGCGATCTGATTATCTCGGGCGGTTACAACGTCTATCCGAAAGAGATTGAAGGCTACATCGACGAAATCGCGGGCGTGGTCGAATCAGCCGTAATTGGCGTCCCGCATCCAGACTTCGGCGAAGCAGTTGTCGCCGTTGTCGTCGTGGAAAAAAACACCCAGCTGAAATCCGTGACGATTGTCGATTTGCTCAAGGGGCGAATCGCCAACTACAAGGTGCCTAAAACCACGTTTTTTATTGAAGACCTGCCGCGTAATGCAATGGGTAAGGTGCAGAAGAACGTTCTGCGCGAGCGTTACAAGTCCACGTTCGCGGTCGCAAAAACTGCGGGGCGCGTCACACCGTCATTAACGCCGGCTGTGGCGACAAAGTAGCTGGTCGCATGCATTGCACAGCCCGGCTGCTCGTTTCGGCGCGCGGTGGCATGGCAAGGACGGCCTCGATAAAGCCGGTCTTGCCATTGGTGTAGGCATCGCGGTCAAAGCTGTACCGGGCGGCAAGCCTGCGTTTCAAATCTGCGTAACGCGAAGCCATCCAAGCATCATGGCGCAAACTGTTGCGGAATTTCAAGTACCGCTTCCAGTACACGCCGTCTCTCTCGACGACGTGCACATGATGTGTACGCATGCCATTTACCACGCGCTTGAAAAAGCGGCGATCAGGTAAAGCGCGTTCGTACTCGGGAATATATTGATAACCGAAAACTGCCAGCCGCTTGGATTGGCATTCGAATGCTTGCAGCGATTCCACCCCGACCAGCATGTCGATGATCGGCTTGGCTGCGAGTCCCGCAACCGATGTGCTGCCTATATGCTCAATTGCCGGCGTAAGCGCGGCAAGTGCAACGTGCAGCAGTTGCGATTCGATTCTGAATCGGGCCGCCCAAGCAGCACTGTGTGGAACGACTACGATCTCGTCGTCGGCGCGCATCAACTCGGATGGAATCATTGCTCCGTCCGCGCGGTTTCGATTGGCATGGTTTCGGACATCTCACTCTCCTGGGTTGCCCCCGCATTGCAGGAATGAGTGAAGGTTAGGTCCAACTCACACCGCGCGCAGCGGAGTGTTAGGCCTATCCGCTGCCGAATATTCACAGCGCCGAGATGTTTACCAACTATTGCAGCTGGATAGCGCGCCAATGGTTACCAACGCGAAGGCGGTTTCCGGTTGATTGTGATCTGGCGGTTTTCGATCGTCACGTAACCGCCGATGGTCAGATCCTTGAAGATGCGGCTGATCATGTCGCGCGAGGCTCCCACGCGATCGGCGATATCCTGCTGGGTCATCTTCTCCGGAACGACCAGTTTGCCTGCGTCTTCCTTTGCCAGCGACAACAGCAGACGGGCAACGCGTCCGTAAACGTCCATCAGCGCCAGATTCTTGACGTTATCGGTCGCAATGCGTGCGCGGTCGATCAGCGTGCTGATCAATGTCATTGCCACATCGGGGTTCTGCGCGATCGCTGCGCGAAGCTCGTCTCGTGTGACGACGGCGCACGTGGTGGGCTCGAGCGTCATCACAGAGGCCGATCGTGGCCGACCATCGAGCGACATCTCACCGACGTAGTCGCCCGCTCCGTAGGTGTCGAGAACCATTTCGCGTCCGTCGTCGTCGGACACATACACCTTTACCTTGCCGGCAAGAATCACGAACAGCGAGTCACCGCGGTCGCCTTCGTTGATGATCACCGCGCTTTTCGGAAAGGTGCGCGTTTGCCCGCGCATTGCGAGCTCGCGCACCATTGGGTCGCCAATCGCGCCGATCAATTGTTCGGTATTCATCGCTGTCCCAGTTCGCCGAGCCGTGTCGGGTCGATCCGGCGGATTATCCGGCAACCGCACGCAACTGCGTAGGGCACTCCCATTTGGGTCAGGCGGCTTTGAAACCGCGGTACAGCATGTATCCAGCCAGCATGAACAACAGCAGCGAAAAGATGCGCTTCAGCGGACCCGTGTTGAGCGCGTGTGCGGTGCGCGCACCAAGCGGCGCCGTTATCACGCTGGCCAGCCCTAACGTCAGCAGTGCTGGCCAGTAGATAAATCCAATGGTGTCTTGCGGTAACCCGGCTTCAGCATGCCCGGCAAGCACGTACCCAATGGTGCCGGCCGCAGCGATCGGGAAGCCCAGCGCAGCAGAGGTTGCAACGGCCTGATGCACTTTGACGTTGCTCCACACCATATAAGGGACAGAAATGAAGCCGCCTCCCGCGCCCACCAGTGCGGAGACAAAGCCAATCACATTTCCTACCGCGAACATCGCCCCCGCGGCCGGCAGTTCGCGCATAGGTTTCGGCTTGCGATCGAGCAGCATCTGAACAGCGGAGACGCCGACAAACGCTGCAAAGACGAACGCAAGCCAGGCCGCGGGCATACGCCCGGCCGCTTGCGCTCCAATTACGGACCCCAGCACAATGCCAGGGGCCAGCACCTTGACTACATTCCACAAAACGGCACCGTGCTGATGATGCGCACGCACCGATGAAATGGACGTGAACAAGATCGTGGCCAGCGACGTCGCGATCGCCATGTGAACGATGTGGGCTTCAGGAAATCCGCGTGCGGTAAAAAGCAGCGTCAGAAACGGCACGATGATCATCCCGCCGCCGATGCCTAACAGGCCCGCAACAAAACCTGTAGTGGCACCTAACACGATCAAACTCCCGATCAGTGTTGAATCCATCAGCGTTCGTCGACGCAGGCTATGCGTCTCTCGTCGTGACGGGTCCCGCCGAGTGATGTGAAGAGCGCCACGCCGGGGGGATTTTGCACAGGGCTACGCACTCTTTAACAGGCGCGTGTTGACGTAGCGCCACTGCGCCGCGGTAACGGGTGTAATCGACAGCCGGTTGGCGCGCCTCAGGACGATCATCTCCGCCAGCTTTTGATGTTCGCGCAGTTCGGCAAGCGGTACCACCCGCGTCTTCTTCAACGCCCTGATGTCCACCACGGTCCAGCGCGGTGCGTCTCGCTTCGAGTCTGCGTCGAAGTACTTGCTCTTGCGATCGAACTGGGTTGGATCGGGATACGGTGCGCTCGCCACCTCGGCGAGCCCGACAATGCCCGGCTGCTCGCAACTTGAGTGGTAGAAAAAGACTCCATCGCCGATTTGCATCTGATCCCGCATGAAGTTGCGCGCCTGATAGCCACGCACTCCTGTCCACGGCACAACAGCGCGCGGCGCGTCGAGCGCATCGTCGATCGAACATTCATCAGGTTCAGATTTCATCAGCCAGTAGTTCATATCTCTCTTCGGATCTCGTACCGCCGGCAGTGTTGCCAGATGAACCGCCGAGTCTAACTACCGTTGCGGCAGTCGTGGCGTTCGCCTTGGCCTATGGTTCGGCACGCAGGCAGCGTCGGGTCGAAGTTGATCGAGTGGTCAGCACATCGCGACTCGTATGCCGCTCGGGTACGCTATATCGATGGCAGCACAACCCGCGCCGCACGTGACGCCCTCCGAGTTCGACCCGACTGACCCGTACGCGCGGGAAGCGCAGACTTTTCCGCGTCTTAGCCCGGCAGAACGCGCTCGAGTCGCGAACTACGGCGTCGAACAGGGACTCCGTAAGGGTGTGATGTTGTTTCAACGGGGGCAGCGCAGCGTCGATTTTTTTCTGGTGCTGGAAGGCAGCATCGAAATCGTCGATCTCGACCGTGAAGGTCTCCCTGTCGTGCTGACAGCTCACGGCGAAGGGCAATTCACCGGCGAGCTCGATCTCTTCAATGACCGGCAGATTCTCGTCTCGGGTCGAACGGGTATGAATAGCCGGGTAGTGCGGGTCAAGCGCGCTGACTTCCGCAAGATGTTGAGCGCCGAGCCCGATCTTGGCGAAATCATCATGCGCTCTCTGATCCTTCGCCGGGTCGGATTGATTCGCCACGCGCAAGGTGGAATCGTGCTGATTGGTTCGTCGCACGCGGCCGACACGCTGCGGCTGCAGCGGTTCTTGACCCGCAACGGCTATCCGCATCGCTGGATTGATACGGATCTGGACGCGGGCGCATCCGGCCTGCTCGCACGGCACCGCGTGGAATCCGGTTCCTCTCCGGTGGTAATTGCGCCCGGTGAGGAAGTGCTGCTGAATCCATCGAACTCGATGGTGGCCGACCGTCTGGGACTCACCGAAACGTTCGAGGCTGACGCCGTATTTGACGTAGCAGTTGTTGGTGCGGGCCCGGCGGGGCTGGCTGCTGCTGTGTATGCCGCCTCAGAGGGTTTGCGGACGGTGGTGGTCGAAGCGCTTGCTCCAGGCGGACAGGCCGGGACGAGTTCGAAGATCGAGAATTACCTTGGCTTTCCGACCGGCATCTCGGGGCAGGCACTGGCAGGACGCGCGCAGATTCAGGCGCAGAAGTTTGGCGCGCGTCTCGCAATCGCGCGCGCCGTCGTAGGGATCGATTGCGATGGCGGCCCCTATCGGTTGCAGCTCGAAGATGATCGTTCGATTGCCGCGCGGTCGGTGATCATTGCCACGGGCGCGCGCTATCGCAAGCTCGATGTCCTCGATGCTGAGCGCTATGAAGGGCAGGGGATCCACTACGCGGCAACCGCGATGGAGCAGCAGTTATGCGAAGGCGAAGAGGTCGTAATCGTGGGCGGCGGGAATTCAGCGGGACAAGCCGCGATGTATCTGTCGCGCACGGTCGAGCATGTGCACATACTGGTGCGAGGGGCCGGGCTCGCCGCAACGATGTCGGACTATCTGGTGCAGCGGATTGCATCATCGCCGGTCATTACGCTGCACCCCTTCACCGAAGTTTCGGCACTCGGCGGCGACACCACGTTGCGCGAAGTGACCTGGACCCATCGCAAGACAGGCGCCAGTGAAACGCGGCGCGTCGGAAATGTCTTCGTAATGATTGGCGCCGAGCCTAATACGGAGTGGTTGCGCGGATGCCTTGATCTCGATCAGCAAGGATTTATCGTGACCGGAAGCGATGCTTCGGGACGCGCTTTGCAATCAACGTTCGCAACGACGGCGCCTGGGATTTTCGCGGTGGGTGATGTGCGCGCAGGCTCGGTCAAGCGGGTTGCCTCTGGTGTTGGCGAAGGATCGGTTGTGGTGCAGGCCGTGCACCGGTTCCTTAGCCCTGAGCTCGTATAGCCACTTAAAGCCGCCGCTTTTGCGCGACGTCTCGCTGCGAAAAAGGATCCCCCGCCTGTGCCGCCCGGCCAAATGTCCTGAACCATGGGTTCAGGGTGGTCGCTGTCCACGTCGTTTAGGTTCAGCAAACGCGTGCCGATCGCACCGCGACGCGAGTCCAGCAACCTTGCGCAAAGCGCATTGGTTCAAGGAACTATGAGGCCTTTGCGCGAACACCGCAGGGAATTTTCGTTGCGTTCTAAAAACCGAACGCCTGCGCACAGTCTAACGCGCCGTCAGGATCGCAACTTCAGAATTAGAACAATTTTTCCTGTGGCAGCAGGGCTTCATCACAAACATGGAGCATGTCGGTAACGCGCCGACGCAAATCGCCTGCGTCGACGCCGTCACCACTTCGCATGGTCATCAACTCATGGGCAAACTGCAGCGCTGCCATCACCGCAATGCGATCAGCGCCCATGACCTTGCCCGCGTCGCGGATCGTCTGCATCTTGGAGTCCACCATCTCCGCGCTTTTAAGCAGCGCGTCCTTTTCGTCCGGAGTACACGCGAGCCTGTACTCGCGTCCAAGAATCGAGACGCTCAGGTTTTCCATTGCGTCGAGCCGCTTGGTTTGGCTGCATCGGGCAGTCGTTGCAGCAACGCGTCGAGGCGGTGGGTTGCCTCATCTACACGGCTGTTCATCGCATCGAGCTCGCTCGCTGCGGCAACCAATTGGCCGCGCAGTTGTTGATTCTCGGCGCGCAATGACTGCACCATTGCTGCCAATTGCTTGATCTTGAGAGCCAGATTGTCAAAGTCGTCGAGCATCGTTTGATGTTAGCACCGGGTGTTGGGGCTCCGATAAACTCGAGCTATGCCGATCATCCTGATCGCAAATCCCAAAGGCGGGGTGGGGAAGACCACCACTGCGACCAATCTTGCGGGCTATTTTGCGAGCCGTGGGCATCGGACCATGCTGGGCGATCTGGATCGGCAGCAGTCAGCCGAAGCGTGGATCAAAATTCGCCCGACGTCGGCGCCGCCCATTGAATCGTGGGATCGGCGCGATAAGCGCGTTGTGCGTCCCCCGGCTGGTATTACGCACGTCGTGCTCGATACACCGGCCGGTTTGCGCGGGGGCGACCTGAAGGACGTTCTCAGGCTGGCTGATCGGGTAATCGTTCCGCTGCAGCCGTCGATTTTCGACATCTTTGCGACGCAGGCTTTCCTTGCCAAGCTGGCCGAGCGCGACACGTTAAGTGAAGGAGGCAAACTAGGCGTGCTTGGAATGCGCGTCGATGGTCGCACGCGGGCTGCCGATGAGCTGCACCGATTTGTCGATGGGCTCGGGCTGCCAGTGGTCGGCTATCTTCGAGCGACTCAAAATTATGTCCATCTTGCAGCGCAGGGGTTGACGTTGTGGGATGTTGCCCCCGGCCGCGTAGCGCAAGACCTCGAGCAATGGGTCCCGCTGCTCAAATGGCTCGAGGAGTAATACTCATGGACAAAATGCGCGAGGACTAAAGTCGGCCAGAACCGAGCAGTCAGCGTGGAGCTAAGGCGCCTGCATCTGCTGCAGCAGGTTCGGTCACGAATCCGATCTTGGTCAAACCCGCCTGCTGTGCTGCTGACATCACAAACGAAATTCTTTCGTAACGCGTGGCCTTATCGGCGCGCACGTGCACTTCAGGCACCGGAGACGACTTGGCTGCGGCGCTGAACTGCGCGCGCAACTGCTCGTCTCCGATTGCGTTGGAATCGACGTACACCTTGCCTTCAGCGTCGATGGACAATCGGATTGTCCCCAGCGCTGCTTCACTGGCTGCCGCTGGATCGTTGGGCAAATCGAGCTTGATGGCATACGACAGCAAAGGTGCCGTGATGATGAAGATCACCAGCAGTACCAGCATCACATCGACCAGCGGTGTGACGTTGATTTCGGACATCGGCTGCGATGGCCCGGAATGCCGCTCGAAGCCGCCGAACGCCACTAGACCGCCGCTGGGAGTCGAGATCCCATCGTCAATGTTGCGTGCAGGTCGTGGGCAAACCCATCGAGCTGACCGAGCACCAGTCGATTCACACGCGTGAAGGCGTTGTACGCGAGTACCGCCGGGATGGCGACGACCAGTCCAAAAGCCGTCATGATCAAAGCTTCGCCAACCGGGCCGGCAACCTTATCAATCGCAATCTGCCCCGATCGCGCAATGTTGATCAGCGCGTGATAAATGCCCCACACGGTGCCGAACAGCCCCACGAACGGAGCGGTGCTGCCGACCGAAGCCAAAATGGTGAGGCCTGATTCGAGCTTGCCTGATGCTTCGTTGATCCGCTGACGCAGCGCGCGTGTGATCAGTTCAGAACGGTCGATCTGCGCGGCCAGACTTCCTTCGGATGCCGGATGCGTCGCTGCACCGGCCGCGCCGGTGGCCAATGGCACGAAGACGTTTTCCCTGTCGTGCGGCTTCAGTTGCGCAATCGCAGAGTCGATCGAGGTCGCGTTCCAGAAGTTCTCGAGCGCGCGCGAAGCGCGTCGCACGCGCAACCAGGCCCACGTCTTCCAGAAGATCAGAAACCAGCTGGCGACTGACATTGCCAGCAGCAGGTAGGCGGTCAGGCGAATGATTGCATCGGCCTGCTCCCAGAAGTGCGAGAGTCCAAGCGACGTGGCTTCCATAGTTGGCTTGCGCTTCCGTTTCTAGTTGAGTCCGAGAACATCGAACATGTCGTAGAGGCCCGTCCGGCGCCCTTCGAGAAAGTGAGCCGCGCGCATGCTTCCGACCGCATATGTCATCCGGCTTGTCGCCTTGTGCGTAATTTCGATGCGTTCACCCGTACCCGCAAACAGCACGGTGTGATCGCCGACTACGTCACCTCCACGCAAGCTTGCGAAGCCGATTGCTCCAGGCGGCCGTGGGCCGATGTTTCCTTCGCGCGCCCATACAGCGACGGCATCGAGTTCCTGCTCGCGGGCTGACGCGATGACGTCGCCCATCTTTAGCGCAGTCCCCGAGGGGGCATCGACTTTGTGCTTATGGTGAGTCTCGACAATCTCGACATCAAAATCGTCGCGCAGAATTCGCGCCGCCACTTCAAGCAGCTTCAACACCACGTTGACGCCAATGCCCATGTTGGGTGCAAAGACGATTGCAATACGTTCGGCGGCAGCTTTAATGGCGCACTTGCCAGCGTCATCAAAGCCGGTTGTGCCAATCACCATGTTGACGCCCGCGGCGACGCAGGACTCGATGTGTGCAAGTGTGGCCTCGGGACGCGTGAAATCGATTAATACGTCTGCGTTGCTCAAAGCCTTCATGTCGGCACCGACGTGCACGCCCGTGGCGCGACCGAGAAAGGCGCCGCAGTCGTCGCCGAACCCCCGACTATCGGTCTGATCAAACGCGGCCGCAATCGTCGTATCAGGAAATGACAGCGCTGCCTCGATCAGCATGCGCCCCATGCGACCGGAGGCCCCGGCAATGGCAATTCTCACAGGGCCAGTCTGCGCTGCGCTCTTCGAATGGCAGCGCTAATTGGTGGGATCTCGGCCAGGAACCGGGGTTTGTGTTTCAGGAGCCTTCTCTGGTTGCCGCGGAGCGTCTCTCGGCTTACGCCGCGCGTTAGGCCCCAGGATCAAGATGTCGGCCAGCACTTCCTGCGGCATCTCGTCGGACTTGAAGGTGTCGAGCTTGTTGTCCTTAAAGTTAACGGTGAGCCTGCGGTTTTGCACTTCCCCCTTAAGCGGGTTCAGGTAATACGCGTAATCCCAGCGATCCTTGTGAAATTCGCTGGTCAGCAACGGTGTACCGAGCATGAAACGCACTTGCTCGCGCGTCATGCCAAGCCGCAGCTGCTCAACCATTTCCTTGGTAATGATGTTGCCCTGATGGACGTCGGGGCGATAAGGACCGAGAAAGGTGGGCGCCCAACCGGTCACGGATGAAACGCCAGAGGAAATGCCTGACCCGACACTGGACATCGACCCGCATGCACACACCAGACAGGAAGTCAGGCAAACAAGCGCAAGGCGCAGAGACATGGCGAGCTCGGTGACGACAGCGAAGCTCGTATGATATCTGCGAAACCCGGCCTGCCAACGGCCTGCCAATTGAGCCGAATCAGTCTGACAATTAGCCCGACCGGGCTGCTATCGAGGCGGCACAACGCAATGTCAACTCGCCTACCACCTTCATCCAGTGAACTGAAGAGCATCGGCTTGAAGGCGACCTTGCCGCGGCTCAAAGTGCTTGAGATCTTTCAGCGCAGCTCGGAAGAAATCGGTGTGCGTCACATGAGTGCCGAAGATGTGCACAACGCTCTTGTAGCCGAACATATCGATGTGGGATTGCCGACCGTGTACCGCGTTTTGGCGCAGTTCGAGCAGGCGGGGCTGCTGGCGCGAAATCATTTTGAAGGCGGCCGCGCGATGTTCGAGCTCAACGAGGGCTCGCATCACGATCATCTGGTGTGCCTGACATGTGGACGTGTCGAGGAGTTCGTCGATGCTGAAATTGAGAGCCGCCAGCACAAGGTCGCCGCGGAGCGCGGTTTCAACCTGCACGCCCACGCTCTGGCGTTGTACGGGGACTGCACAAAGCCCAACTGCGAATTTCGGCGCGCTGGCGGGAATAAATAACAGCGATATAAAGCGCTACTGGGCAATAAACGCCGATAAGCGATGCACTAGGCGCGGGGCAGGGAAATCCGTTGTCCCGTTTCGACATCGAACCAGTGCGCGGATCCGGGCTTCAGACCGAGCCGCAGGACGGAGCCATGTTCCGGATTGTCGTGGGGACCGGTCCGGACGATGGTGTCCTGACCGGCGACCGTGCCGTGAATCAAATGTTCGGCGCCGAGCATCTCGACCGTTTCGACACGCAGCGAGAAATTTGAACCGCCGAGTTGCAGGTGCTCGGGGCGTAGGCCGAGTGTGACTTCGCGATTAGAGAGTTCTGGGGTTGGCTCCGGCAAAATAATTTGAGTGCCGGCCGCTTCGAATGCTCTGCCATCGGCGCTGACCCGGCCTGCAAAGAGATTCATCGGCGGAGAACCGATAAAGCTGGCGACAAAGGTCGTGGCAGGCCGGGAATAGACATCGTCGGGCGTGCCAATCTGCTCGGCTCGTCCAGCATTCATCACGATCATCCGCTGCGCCAGCGTCATGGCTTCCACCTGATCGTGCGTGACATAAAGACTTGTCGTCTGCAGGCGTCGATGCAGTTTCTGAATCTCAAGTCGGGTCTGCACCCGCAGCTTCGCATCGAGATTAGAAAGCGGTTCGTCAAACAGAAAAACGGCGGGTTCGCGCACGATCGCACGGCCCATTGCAACGCGTTGCCGCTGGCCACCTGATAACTGCCGAGGCTTGCGCTGCAGAAAAGGGGAGAGCTCGAGAATCGCCGCTGCGTCGTTGACTCGTCTTTCGATGTCGCTGCGGGCCAGACCGCGAATCTTCAGCCCGTAGGCCATGTTGTCGTAGACACTCATGTGCGGATACAGCGCATAGTTTTGAAACACCATGGCGCAATCACGATCCTTTGGCTCGAGATCGTTGACGACGCGATCGCCGATACGGATCGTGCCGGCGCTGA
>Ga0136634_10000500_pt1 | contig 17253 bp, 12 predicted proteins | sample AntDrymUQ8332106_2_FD_104654 | JGI IMG/M metagenome (GOLD analysis project Ga0136634, IMG submission 104654) | Polar desert sand microbial communities from Dry Valleys, Antarctica - metaG UQ833 (21.06) | ecosystem: Environmental > Terrestrial > Soil > Desert | place: Antarctica: Dry Valley... | reverse complement strand
AATGTTCATCTGGGTTTCACTACGTAAAGCACCTTCCGTTTTAAACTCGTTGTTTATTACGTTACGAATAGCAGTTTGCTCATCATCATTCCACTGGTTAACCTTTTTACTTAAATCAATTTCTGCTTTAGATAAAATGTACTGGGCTGTAGAACGGCCAATGCCATATATATAGGTAAGCCCGACCACTCCTCTTTTATTTTTTGGTAAATCTATACCGGCAATACGTGCCATATGAAATTTTAAATTTAAATTTTGAAATCCAACCTGCTTAATTACAAACCCTACTCCCTACCCCTGCTTTTGCTTAAAACGTGGATTCTTTTTGTTTATAACATACAGGCGGCCTTTTCTCCTTACGATCTTACAATCAACGCTGCGTTTTTTTATTGAAGCTCTTACCTTCATTGTACTTGTTTTAAAAATGAATGTTCCTACTGTTACTATAAACTAATAATTATTTATACCTGAAAATGATCCTTCCTCTTGTTAGATCATAGGGACTCATCTCAACTCCTACTTTATCACCGGGTAAAATACGGATATAATGCATCCTCATTTTTCCCGAAATTGTAGCCAATATTTCATGGCCATTTTCCAATTTAACTTTAAACATGGCATTACTCAGTGCTTCTACAATCGTCCCATCCTGTTTAATAAGTGCCTGCTTAGCCATAAATTTCGGAGCGCAAAGATAGGAGGAATTTATTAATTTTTCCCAAAAAAAACGGATATTACACAATTAAAAGCCTATATTATGAAAAATGCCTTTTTCCCTGGGATCTTAATTCTCGTTACTCTTTTATCATGCAGTAAGGACGATTCCACCCCACCTCCCGGTTCTGCTACCCTTTATATGAGCCTAACTGCCGGCAGTACGCGTAATTATGAATATATTAATAATAACCCCCCGTCTGCTCCCAGCTTGTATACATTAACTTCCACCACCAGGGATACTACAGTTAATTCCAGGTCTTATCATGTATTTACAAATAGCAATGGGCCTTCAGAATATTACAATAATACAGGGAATGATTATTATACATTCCAAAATCTCCCTGAAGCATTAGGAGGTTCCAGCGAAGAAAATCTTTATTTAAAAGATAATGTAGCGGTAAACTCAACCTGGAATCAAACCTTTGATATAACCATTTCCGGTATTCCTTTAACGGTTACTATAATAAATAAGATTATTGAAAAGGGCGTTGCAAAGTCGGTAAACAGTATTAATTATAATGACGTAATTCACGTAAAAACAGATGTATCTGCTTCATCTGTTTTTGGACCAGTTACAGGTCTTACCTCTGATATTCATTCTTATTATGCACCAAAGGTAGGGCTCATTCAAAATACAACTGTGATAGACCTGGATTTTATGGGATTTATCAGTAACACTAACACACAAACTAACCTGAAGTCTTCTACTATTCTATAATATAATACTTCATAGTTTTTTGGTTTGGAAAGTTTAAATAAATTGTAATTCAGGAAGTATCGTTTTCCTGATCATTTATTGGGATTCAGTTCAAAATTTTCAAACACTGCTTTCCCCACTCCTTTTGCAATTATTCCAACACGCGGTGCCCTGTCCCACGGAGGCAGGTAAGCTCCGTTTACAGGTGTTTTATTTAACTGAACAAACGATCGCTTTTTCTTGCTGTAAGAAAAGGTAATATCCTTTCCATTTAATACCTGCATAATAAGGTATCCTCTTCTGCTACCGGAAATTGAGTGCGCCGATATTACGCTATCCTTCCCCTCTTTTACTTGCACCAGCTGAATAGTATTGTCTTTCAATAAAGCTGTAATTAAATTTTTATCATCCCCTATCAGGGCAATGCCTGCTGATGATGTGGACTTCTTCCTGTATATTCTGGTTGTAGCTTCATAATTTGTAGAATATGTTTTTTGACCCAGGTAAGCACCATCGGGCATAGCATCAATTTCTATCCTACCCTTTGTTATTTTGCTGCTTATATTTTTAAATACACTCCACTGCCAGTCAGTATGTAAACTCAAATCATCAAATTCATCTGTTTTCTTTTGCATAACGGGAACGGCTACTTCCTCATCTATAAATTTTATCCAGTTATCTGCTGTAAAGATGAATTCTTTTAGCAATCCCTGCCGGCCGGTATACACCGTGCCTGCAGTATCATATGCATGATATAAAAAATAAAATTTTCCGTCTTTCTCTATCGGCGTTCCATGTCCCGGGCATTTCCACACACCTTCATTTTTAAGCACAGGATTGTTTGAATATTTTTCCCATGGGCCCATAAGAGTTTTAGACCTTGCAACACCTGAAGTGTAGCTACAGCCAGGTCCGCAGCAAGCTGCTGCAGCATAAAAAGCATATAAATATTCACCATGACGCATCATAGAAACTCCTTCCACCAGGTTACTTTCCCATTGGAGATCATTACGGAAAAGTTCTTTTTTTACTCCCAGGAGTAAAGTGCGTTCTTCATTCATTTCCTGCACCCATATCAGAGTAGGCTTACCAACACTGTTCCCATCTTCTTTCCAAACCAGATGTAGTTTTCCTTGTTCATCTCTTATTGGAAAAGCATCAATAGACCCTACCTCCTGGCAAATCAATGGTCCGTGATCTTTATATGGCCCTTCAGGCTTATCTGCTGATGCAACCCCGACACATAAATTTCCCCCGGTCTTATGTGCTGCATAATACATGTACACCTTACCGTTATCATAACTGATCTCAGGTGCCCAGAAATAAAAATCGGCCCAGCCTGGTAATTTATTAAAAACATTCCCCACAGTTTGCCAATTAATCAGATCAGTAGATTTAAGGATCGGATAAGCAGGCATCCAGTTGGAAGTAGTTGCACTGGCCCAGTATGTGTCACCGATCTTAACAACAGAAGGATCCGGATAATCGCCCGGCATCACCAATCGCTGCGCTCCCGCAGATAACATTATTAAAATTAATATTAATGAAAAGAAAGTAAGACGCATTTCAGGTTATTTATAATTTAAAAAATCCCGTGCAGTTTTTTATTTTATATAACGTTTAACAGTATACGCAAATATTATTTATGATCTATCTTATAAAATCAACAACCTTCCTGTTTTACCAGAAACGAATGTACAATGCCAGCAAAATTCCTAAAATAACAACGATCATTGTAAGGATACCCGGCGAAACCCTGAACATAGAAGTATCAACTATTAATGCATTTACTTCTTTACTGCCACGCTTTTCAACCAGGCTTATAATAACCATTAACAGCACTGTGAAAAAGAAAACCCATCCCATACTTATTAGAAATGGAATTTCATAAATACCCTGTGCATTCATATATGCAGTGTACAGAGGTGTTTCAGGAAAATAACCTGGCAGCACCTTATCAAATAGCACCATAAGAAAAACTCCTCCTATTATCCCTGCCATGGCAGCCCTGGCAGTAGTCCGTTTCCAAAAAAAGCCTAAAAGAAAAACAGCAAATATCGCAGGAGAAATGTACCCTGTATACTTTTGAATGAATACAAATCCTCCCTCGCTTCCGATACCTAATGTATCTTTCCAGTTAACGATTATTGCAAGCAATAATGCTACGAGTACTGTGATGCGTCCAATCCAGACCAGCTTCTTTTCGGCAGCCTCTTTATTTACATATTTTTTATAAATATCCAGCGTGTAGATAGTTGATATACTGTTTGCCTTACCTGCCAGTGAAGCAACAATAGCAGCAGTAAGTGCAGCCATTGAAAGGCCTTTCAGGCCTGCAGGCAAAAATCCAAGTATTGCTGAATAAGCATTGTCGTTTCTAAATTCGCCATTGGTTAGCATCTCTGCCTGTAATCCACCGTTTTTATAAATAACATACGCGGCGATACCAGGCAATACAACGATCAATGGCATCATCAGCTTAAGAAATGCAGCAAATAAAATACCCGCTCTTGCCGTTTTAAGATCCGCACCTAAAGCTCTTTGCGTAATATATTGGTTGCATCCCCAGTAATTTAAATTGGCTATCCACATGCCTGCGATCAGCATCGAGACCCCTGGCAGATCCACATAATTGGAAACCTGTTCCTTTGAAGCTCCAGGCCCGGGCTTATCAAAGATCATATTAAAATGTTCAGGTGCTTTTTCAAGCAATGCATTAAACCCGGCAAGTATATTATTACCATAACCAAATTCTTTAGAAACCAGGTTTAATGCAATATAACTTGTTACCAATCCGCCTATCACGAGTACAACTACCTGTATAACATCCGTATAACCGATCACTTTCATTCCTCCCAGTGTTATAATGAGTGCAAATAAAGCAAGGGCTATCATAATCAGGTGAAAGTTTTGTCCTCCTGTTAAATTATTAATAGCCAATGAGCCCAGGTATAAAATAGAAGTGAGGTTCACAGTTACATATAAGAATAGCCAGAAGATGGCCATGATCAACGCTACAGTTTCATTATAGCGTGTTTTTAAAAACTGTGGCATCGTAAAAATGCGGTTCTTCAAATAGATAGGCATGAAAAATACAGCCACTATTATCAATGATGCAGCAGCCAGCCATTCGTAAGCAGATATAGCAAGGCCAAGTTTGAAACCACTTCCACTCATACCAATGAATTGCTCCGCAGATATATTAGACGCTATCAGGGAAGCGCCAATGGCCCACCATGTTAAAGACCCTTCTGCAAGAAAGAAATCAGTTGAAGTTTCTTTAATATTTTTCTTTCTCCTGTAAATCCAGATTCCGTATGAGGCAACCAATACGAAATAGATAAGGAATACGATGATGTCAATTGTCTTAAGCATATAAAAATAAAATAAGTGAAATCCTAATTATTATAAAATCAATATAATTTTATTATTGTACTGAAAACTTATAAACAGATGATGTGCGATACGTATTACCTGGCTCCAGTACAGTGCTTGGAAAACCAGGCTGGTTTGGTGCGTCAGGAAAGTGCTGTGTTTCCAGGCAAAAGGCAGTTCTGAAATCATCCGCGCTTCCTCCTTTAAATGTGTTTTTAGATTGCATGAAATTTCCTCCGTAAAACTGTAAGCCGGGTTCTGTAGTTAAAATATCCATTACAATTCCTGACTGGTCTCCAACAACAGTTGCAGCTTTATTTAATCCTGTAGCAACCGGGCTTCTCAATACAAAATTATGATCATAGCCTTTACCATACCTTAACTGTATATTTTTTGTTGTATCTAACCGGGAACCTATAGCTATTGGTTTGGTAAAGTCGAAAGGAGTATTGAAAACACTTTCCAGTTTACCAGTGGGAATTAAAGTAGAATCCACCGGTGTGTATTGATCAGCATTAATAAAAAGTATGTGATCATTTATAGTTCCGCTTCCTTCACCATTGAGATTAAAAAATGCGTGATTTGTAAGATTCACAACTGTTTTTTTATCTGTAGTAGCTTCATATTCCATCGTAACTTCATTACTGTTATTAAGACCATATGTTACTTTTACATTTAGGTTGCCCGGGAATCCCTCCTCTCCGTCTTTAGACAGATATTTGAGCTCAATGGTTGAATCATTTAATTGCTGTGCATCCCACACTACAGCCTGGTAACCTTTTTTGCCTCCATGCAAAGTATTGGGGCCATTATTGGCAAAAAGCGTGTATTCCTTACCGTCAAGTGAAAATTTTCCCTTTGCAATGCGATTTCCAAAGCGGCCTATAGTAGCACCGAAATATGCTTCAGTTGAATTAATGATATCGCTGACTGTTTTAAATCCTACAACCACATCCCTTGTTTTTCCTTGTTTATCCGGTACTAATAAACTAACAAACCTGCCACCATAATTTGTAATAGCCAGCATCATTCCCCGGCTGTTTTTTAAAACATATAGATCAGTTGGCTTACCATCGATGGTATCTGTAAAACCAATACGGTCCGGGATATTATTAACTGATGCTGAATCATTACCGGTTTTAACAATGGTTTCCGTATTCCTGTTATTGTTACAGGAAATAAATATCATTATAATAAAAAAACAGGAGGCCAGGCAGGGTTTATACATATACTACTTTTATTTTCTTAATTAATATTTTATGTCTTTACATTTATTTTTTTACTGGTGTTTTTTCCTCATTCAGTTTCCTGATCAGGTTCACTTCATCAAGCCGGTATGGAGAACCATCGCGGAAATAAATATCATGAAACCATTCTATTGGCTGATCACCTGATGCAATGGGTGTATCCCAGGCATAAATAGTATTTGATTTGCCCGAAACAAAACCCCAGTTAATAGCTCCAATATTTTTTTCTTTTAATAAGGGCATTGTATTGGAAAAACGATTGTTGCGTATCCGGGCCATATATTCCGTACAGATCATTGGCCGCCCTGTGGCTTTAAGCAATTCAATTACCCTGCGATGCCACTGTGGCTCCTCGTAATTATGATATGTTACCACATCAGAATTTGTTAACTGAAACTCATTCAATTTCTCGAAATCCCATGCCCATAAACCAACACTTATTGGTTGATCCGGATTTACATTCCTGGCCCATTGAAATACTTTTTTTAATAAAGCAAGGGATGTATCTTTCTTGCCGGAATTACCAGGCTCATTATAAAGATCCCATAATAAGATGCGTTTATCTTTTGAAAATGTTTTCATTATATCTGTAACATAACTTTCAAGGAAAGGAAACAGCGTGGTATCAGATGATGCTTTCTGCCCCGGATCCTGCATCCATCCAGAATTATGAATTCCGGGTTTTGGTTCAGGTTGTTTTCCTGGTTTTGGTTCCGCATTCCAGCAATCATCGAAGAAGACAAACATGGTTTTTATGCCATGCCGATGGGCTATGTTTAAATATAAATTAATGCGCTTCTTAAAACCTTCTGCATCCTGTTTCCAGACAAGGCTATGTAGAAAAACCCGCATAGTATTAAAACCGATATTTTTTGCCCATCCAAATTCTTTATTGATCGTAGCGGTATCAAAAGTTTCCCCCTGCCACATTTCCAATTGGTTAATGGCGGATGCCGGAAGATAGTTTGCACCAGTAATCCATTGATGTGTACTATACCATTCAGCTGCTTTGGATTCTGTCCATTTTTTACCTGCAGTAGAAACAGTTACATTGGTTTTTGGATTACGCTTTTGTGCGGCTATGTCGCCGTAACTTAATAAGAGGATCACCAGGTATAAAAAAGTATTATTTAGTTTCATCATTTCATTTTTATTTTAAAATTTTTGTCCTTCTGAAGGTACAGCCAGTAACTCTCCATTCTTTACCGGCTTACCAAAGTCCGGAGTACCATCTGTTTTCCAAATAAATTTTTGTGCCCTGGGGGAACGTTCATCACCACATCCAAGACCTGCACGATTATTAGCATGATACAATATCCAATCTTCCTTACCATCCGGAGATTTGAAAAATGAATTATGACCAGGTGCAAAAACACTATCCGCAACTGAAGTGCTAAACACTGATGCAGGGGATTTCTTCCATAATGCAGAATCCAGCAAACGCTTCCTGCCTGTGAAAGTCAGTAATCCCAAAGCATACTGGTCCGTCCAACATCCACTGGCTGAATAAACAATAAACAACTTTTTTTTATTCCGGATCACCTGCGGACCTTCATTTACCGATACATGCGGGGGATTAAGAGGGTCATTTAAGTCTCCATGTGTTTCCCAATCAAGTGTTGGACTTGAAATTCGTACACGCCTTCCTGTTATAGTCCATGGGTTTTTCATCCGGGCAATATAAAGATCCTGTTGCCCGTTTACATCCCCTTCCCATCCGGACCATATCATATACCATTTGTTTCTGTGCCTGAAAACTGATGCGTCTATAGCCCATTTATTTGTTTTATCATAAACCTGCCCTTTCATCTGCCATGTACCTTCAGTGGGATCAACAGACGCGTTTTCCAAAACATAAATTCTATGATTTTCATTTTTACCATCATCTGCAGCAAAATAAAAATACCATTTCCCTTTTATGTAATGCAATTCAGGAGCCCAGATATCTTTCGAATATGCGGTACTGTCAGGCGGATCTAAAATAATTTTTTGACTAGCTGTTTGAAGGCCTGCAAAACTTTTTGTTTTAAAAAGAACCAGGTTTCTGCCTGTGGTATGCGTGTAATAATAATAGCCGTCCTTTTGTATTATCCAGGGATCTGCCCCAGATGGAAAAATAGGATTTGTAAATTGTTGTTGCGCTGATCCATGTATACAGGATATGAGCAAAAGTGCAGTAAAACAATAATGAATTCTTTTATTGAAAAACATTTTTTACAAATAAGTTTCAAAAAAATACGCATTTACATAGGATATAATAACATATTATCGTTACTCCCCGGAAGGTTTGATAATAGCTGTAGTTGTACTTACCGGTATTCCGAAATTTGGTGTACCATCTGAGTTCCATGTAAATTTTTGTATCCGTGGGCTTCTGTTATTACCACACCCCTGCCCACTTAAAGGATTTGCGTGATATAGTAACCAGTCTTCAGTTCCATCAACAGATTTAAAAAAAGAGTTATGTCCTGGCCCATAAACCGAAGCTGAAGGGTTTTTTGAAAATACAGGTGCATTTAATTTAGTCCAGTCTGCTGCGATCAAAGGGTCACCCCCATCACGAAGCGTCATCATACCCAATGCATAATCATCCGTCCAGCATCCACTTGCAGAAAATATCAGAAAAGTTTTCCCGGCTGCGTTTTTTAATATTTCCGGCCCTTCATTTACAGCTGGAGGTGAACCAAAAGATTCCCATGAAAACTGGGGAGAAGAAATTAAGCTACGCGCAGTTTCTAATGTCCAGGGATCTGTCATACGTGCAATATATATTCGCTGTGTATTATCAGCAGTGGAAGATTGTCCACTCCATAAAAAATAATTGCTCCCATTATGTGATAGTACGGTTCCATCTATTGCAAAGAAATCTGATGCAGGATCAAAAATTTTTCCTTTGTCTATCCACGTACCAATGTATGGATCAACGCCTGCATTTTCCAAAACAAAAGTACGTTGAGTACTTAAATCTGCAGATGAACCCGCAGTGTAGTAAGCATACCATTTGTTATTAATAAAATGTAATTCAGGAGCCCATACATTTTGGGAATTGGGACCAGAAGCGGGGGCAGACCAGATGTTTTGAGCAGTGACAGTTTTCAACTCCGTCATTTTCTGTGTTTTCCAGATTGCAATGCGGTTACCTAGTGTATGTGTATAGTAATAAAAATTATCTTTTTTAATTACATAAGGATCCGGTCCTGATTGCAATAAAGGATTTTTAAAGGTATTAACTGGTGGCGGAGGAGGTGGAGGGGCAGGAGTATTTTCTCCGGAATTCTTACTACATGAAATGATAGTGACAAGCAGGAAAGAAAAAATCCAAAATCTTCTGATCATTTTGTTATTTTTCTATTGGGTATGAAATGTATAATTAAAATAAGGATGCTGTTTCTTTTTAAAACAGCATCCTTTTACATTTACCAATTTATATTTTGTATCAGGTTTGGATTAATATCTATTTCTGATTGTGGTATGGGCATGAATTTGTTTCGTGGTATCTGAAAGTTTTCAAACTCCGGATCACGGGCTTTTAAAAGAGCCAGCTTTGAAGCATCATCAAAATAACCCCAGCGTGCAAGATCATTCCAACGAACAGATTCACCGGTTAGTTCAGTAACCCGCTCATGTTCTAATTGTAGTTGGAATTGTTCTGCAGACATACCGGGCATGGTAACTGATAAGTTTGTCATACCCGCCCTTTGGCGTACCCGGTCAACAAAGGCATAAGCTTCTTCTGTTCGGCCGAGATTATTCAATGCTTCTGCATACATCAGTAATACATCGGCAAAACGCAATGCGCGGAAATTAATGGGGCTGTTAAAAACCTCGAACTCGTTGATCCGGAAATAATCATCTAAATATTTATGATACCAAACACGGTTTAGGATGTCCGGATCAAAATTCTTTGAAGTAAAAGAAGAACCGTAGATCGAGGTAAAATCGGGACCCCGGTCATCGGTTGAATCATACAAAGCCGTCACTGCAAGGCGTGGATCTCTGCCTCCGGTTGCATTGTCCTCTTTCAAAAATTCGTGTACAACCCAACGATGCATATTGGCATCATTGAAGCCATGGCCTGGTGGTGCAAAAAATGGGGCACGGCTGGTTCCAACATTGGACGTAGGCCCATCATCACCACCATTTTCAGGGCGCATTTTAAACTGTACTTCAAAAACAGATTCTACATTATTTTCCGTTGTATGGCGAAAGTTATCACTATAATTTGTAACAAGGTTGTACAGGCTGGCACCAGGCCCACTTATTAACCATTGAAATGCATCTGCAGCTTGCTGCCATTCCTTTTGTTGCATGTGAGCTCTGCCTAAATAACCATAAGCTGCACCTTTGGTAGCACGGCCTACTTCTTCACCAGTATAAGATAAGGGAAGTGCCTCTGCTGCTTCTGTAAGATCTTTTTCAATTTGTGTCCATACCAGGTCCTGCGTTACCTGAGAAGGTTTATCAGTAGGACTGGAGGGCTCTAAAACTAAAGGGATATTACCCCAGATACTTACCAGGTTATAATAATAAACAGCCCGAAGAAATTTAGCTTCGCCGAGTATCCGGCTTTTTAATGCTTCATCCATACTGATGTTTGGCACATTTGCTAAAACCTGGTTAGCACGATAAACTCCTCTCCAATGATGCCACCATGTATCATAATTTACTTCAAAGCTATATTGTGTAATATTCAAAGCACTAATACTTCTTAGTTCATTCCATGGACTGGTTGAGTATCCATCATCAGATCTTACGTCCATGTAATATGGCAACCAGCGGGAGTAGGGAGAACCATTACGGTAAAAATTTCCGTACACGGCATTAATCCCCTCAACTGCATCTGAGCTCGTTTTCCAGAAATTAGATTCATCTATACGATTTGGATTTTCAATATCCAAATCCAGTGATTTTTTGCAGGATATGACTGATATAATCAGTGTGGCTGCAAGGCAATATTTAATAAGTGTATTCATTGCTAAAAATTAAATAATTAGTTTAGAAACCAAAATTGATACCTGCAGAAATAATCCTCAGTGCGGGATATTGACCATTGTCAAGCCCTCGCTCAAATATATTTACCCCCGCGATATCCGGATCAAGACCCTTGTATTTGGTAAATGTGAAAAGGTTCTGTCCACTTATAAAAATCCGGCTGTTGGTAAAGCCCATATTTTTTAATAGATCTTTGCTCAAAGTGTAGGCAATCTCCAGGTTACGTAACCGCACATAAGTGCCGTCTTCCAGCCAACGATCGCTCTGCGGTAAAACATTATACTGAATACCCTTATCGGGTGCTCCAATGGCAGCACGAGGCCAAACTGTACTTTGATTTTCAGGCGTCCAGAAAGTAGCGCCACTTCTAAAGTTTGTATTCTGATCCATCCGGTCTACATTATAACGCGGACGATTATAAAGTTCGTTACCCACAACAGCATACCATTGCATATTAATGCTGAATTGTTTGAAAGAAGCATTTAATTGTAATCCACTTTCCCATTTAGCCCAGGGACTACCTGCATAATAACGGTCTTTATCCAGATCAAGAACTCCATCATTGTCTATGTCAATATAACGGATATCTCCCGGTTTGGACCATGGTTGAAGAACTTCTCCGGTTTTTCCTAAATGTGCATCTATCTCCCCCTGGCTTTGAAAAATACCATCTGTTTTTAAAACATACCATTCTCCTATAGAACGATTTAGTTCTGTCCGGGCATCACCTAACTGGGTATATTTTGTTGTAGCATTGCCAAAGGCTTCTACTTTATTTTTAATTGTTGTAAAGTTTAAAGTAGCATCCCAACGGAAATTTCCAGTTGTGGGTGGACGGAAAGTAAGCGCCAGTTCAAATCCTTTATTTTCCAGTGAAGCAGCGTTTACGGCTGGATTTCCTCCTGCATTTCCTGTTGTAAGGCTAATTGGCAGATCAACCAGAACATCTTCTGTTTTAGCGATGAAGTAATCAGCTGAAAGGGTAAACAAACTATTTATAAATGAGGCTTCAAGGCCTATATTGGTGGTGTTTTTACGCTCCCACCGAAGGTCGCTGTTTGCAAGGCGGGTTACCGTTTTCCCAATTTGCTCAACTTCTCCGGGACCGAATACGGCACGTGGAAATGGATTAATTTGGGCATAATATAACCAGGGTTGTAAGAATTCAGAGTTACCCAGGCTACCATATGAAGCGCGTAATTTAAAATCATTGACAGCTTTTATTTTCCAGAAATTCTCTTTCGAAATTCGCCATGCAACGGAGGCAGAAGGAAAATTACCCCACCGATTATCTTCACTAAACAGGGAACTACCATCCCGTCTAAAAGTAAGACTGGTTAAATATTTATCACTGAACGTATAGTTTAACCTTCCAAGCAATCCTATATTATTCCACTTGTTAGTGTAAGGATCTTCAACGGTGGCAGTTCCTGAAATTGTTGTAAAATTAAAAATAGGATGTTTGAAAGTTTGATTACTTGAACCTACAACAACACCTAACCTGTGATTACCAAAGTTCTTGTCGTAGTTTATAGTATGTTCAAATAACTGTGATTCAAATTTGCCCTCACTTCTGAAAAAGGAAAATAAATTATTGTTTGGAGAAGGCGTTCCCTGGCGCACTGTTCCCGGACGGCGGGTTCCATTACCTTTGTCTTCTGTTTTTTCAAGGCCAAAATTAAACCGGTAAACCAACCCTTCCAGGATCCTGAAATCAAGATAGGCATTGCCTCTAATTTTAAAATTCCTTTGTGTGAATTGATCTAATCTTTGCAACGCTGGTACATTTGCAGTAAGCGTACTCAGATAGGCATTGTTTAAACCAATACCCCATCCCTGTGAATTCTCCGGACTTTCATATCGTTCATCCTGCAATGCAACCACAGGGGGCATTGTGATCATGTCGACAAAAGGATTCACACCAACTCCCGCTGATGCTATCGGATCTTCTTTTGTCCAGCTCAATAATAAGTTCTGACCAATTGTGAAGCGGCCAATTTTTGTATCTGTATTTATCCTGACGCCTGACCGTGAAAAAGAATTGTCAATCACAGGTCCTTTATTTTGAAAATAATTTCCGCTTACATAAAAATTTATCCTGTCTTTCAAAGACCCGGATAAACCAAGGTTGTATTCGCCAATAGAACCGGTACGCAGAAATTCATCCTGCCAGTCTGTATTGATAGATGGATCAAATTCAGTCGTAAGCGATGTCGGCACAGGTAAGTCACCGGCCACGTAAAGTTTTGTAGCCAGTTCCCTGTATGCAGGCGTTTCCATCATATCATATTTATTAGACACTTCCTGTACCCCATATTTAACACTGCCATTTACACGCAACGGGCCTTTCCTTCCTTTTTTTGTAGTGATAATAATTACACCGTTAGCCGCACGGCTTCCATAAATGGCGGCTGCAGAAGCATCTTTTAAAATCTGGATGGATTCTATATCCTGGGGATTGAAATCAGGGGAAGCATCCGTGTACATTCCATCAATGATATAGAGCGGATTGTTACCAGCAAATGTACCTGCACCACGAATATCAATTTTAGCGGCGCCACCTGGTGTGCCTGTATTGCGCACTGTAACACCGGGTGTTAATCCCTGGATACTTTCCGCTACGCTGTTAGAAATATTCCTGTTGGCAGTAGCGGGATTGATTACACCAACTGCACCTGTCAGGTCTTTTTTGCGTACGCTTTGGTAACCAATAACAACAATTTCATCCATGCTGCCTGTTGCTCCACCCAAACCTACATTGATAATGTCACTACTCCCCACCGTTAGTTCCTGTACTGTATAACCAACATTACTGAAAGTTAGAATAGCACCATTGGGTGCTGTAATGGTGTAATTACCATTTTGATCTGTTGATGTTCCGGTGGTAGAACCTTTAACCGTTACAGATACTCCGGACAAAGGCTGGTTGGTAATTTGAGAAATTACCTGTCCGGTAATTCTTTTTTCCTGGGCCCATCCAGGTAATGTAAAAAATAAGGCAATGGTGAAGATCAACATTGCCTGTAGTTTTTTAAATGCATGCCCCTGTTTCTTAAATACAGGTATTCTTATAATTTTTTGTAAATAATATTTCATAGCAGTTTTATAAAAGTGAATGGATTAACAATTTACTTCTAATTGTAATATTATCTTAATTTTTAGTAACTATTTTTTTAAACAAATTTATTACAGGAGGAAGAATGAAAAAATTGCATTGTAATAAATAAAAAAATAAACTGGCTTCAGCAAATATTACATCATGTTATTTTAAAAAATAAAGATTGTAATCTGCAAAATCAGGACAAAATTTTTAGGAGTGACTATTCTAATATCTTAACTTCCGTACGCCTGTTTTGTGCACGTCCTTCTTCAGATTTATTATCGGAAACAGGCTGGCTTAAACCATAGCCTTTTGCTGTTACTCTTGCCGGATCAATTCCTTTTTTAAGCAGGTATGCCCTAACGGTATTTGCCCTGTCGTCAGATAACTTTAGATTACTTCCTGCAGATCCAACAATATCAGTATGCCCGCCTACCTCTATCTTTTCATCATCTTTCCTGTTAAGATATGCCACCAGCTCATCCAATACAGGAAAGGATTCAGGTTCCAATGCAGCCTTCCCTGATTCAAAATTTACATCTTCCAAAACAAAAGTTTTAGCCGGCAAAAATTGTATATCCACTTTGAAAGGTTCTTTATAATACGCATTCCCTTTTGTTGCAGGGATGTCTAAAATATTATAACTGGTAGAATCTTTAAACCCTAAAATAAAAATATCATATTTATCCCCGGCAGGAAGACGCAGGCTAAACATTCCAACGCTATCAGTAAGCCCCTGGTATTCTTTTTCATTTAACTGGCTTCTGAATACAATAATCTCATTTGACCTTAAATTATTTTTGAAATCAGAAACCGTTACATTAATTGGTGCATCTTTCGGAATAGCGCCGTTTTGCACGTTATTTTGTGAAAGAGATACAATTGGAATAAAAAAAAATAAATTTATAATCAGGTATACAGGTTTCATATAATGTGGTTTAAGCTTATGCTAAAATATAACTTTCGTTTGTTCTAAATATTGTGCACTTGTTAAATCTTATCCGTTAGAGCCTTTGCTGAAGTTGAACAACTAAAGCACTTTTCCAGCTTTTAAAATCCCTTTTTTCAATTTGTATGCGTGCTTCTTTGACAAGCCAGATATAAAAAGAGAGATTATGCACACTTGCAATAGTTAATCCAAGATATTCCTTACTTTTCATAAGGTGTCTTAAATACGCTTTACTATAGTAATTGCTCATTTCACAATCAATTCCATCATCCAGCACAGTAAAGTCATTTTCCCATTTTTTATTATCAATATTAATGATGCCTTTTGATGTAAACAACATCGCATTCCTGCCATTTCTTGTTGGCATTACACAATCAAACATATCTATTCCCCTTTCAATGCACTCCAGAATATTCCATGGTGTGCCTACTCCCATAAGATAACGGGGCTTAGACGCAGGTAATATATCACAACAAATTTCCGTATACTCATACATCATTTCAACGGGTTCTCCCACACTAAGCCCGCCAATTGCATTACCGGTTGCATTCCTGGAAGCAATATATTCGGCTGATGCAATACGCAGATCTTTGTGTGTGCTTCCCTGAACTATGGGAAATAAATTTTGCGTGTATCCATACCTGTCATGACTAACTGCATGTCTGTCAAAGCACCTGTCAAGCCACCTGTGGGTAAGTTCCATACTCGTTTTTGCTTGGGTATAATCCGTTGGGTAAGGCGGGCATTCATCAAAAGCCATAATGATATCACCACCAATAATTCTCTGTATATCCATTACGTTTTCCGGTGAAAATAAATGCCTGCTTCCATCAATATGAGATTGAAAGATCACTCCATCCTCAGTTATCTTACGATTATTGGCAAGGGAGAAAACCTGGTAACCGCCACTGTCAGTAAGGATCGGTTTATCCCATCCCATGAATTTGTGCAAACCACCGGCAGCTTCTAAAATATTCGTTCCAGGCCGCAAATACAAATGATATGCATTGCCTAAGATCACCTGCGCTTTCACTGGATTAACTAATTGTTGCTGGCTAACCGCTTTTACAGTTCCACCTGTTCCTACAGGCATAAAGATGGGAGTCAGTATTTCTCCATGATCTGTTGTAATCTTACCTGACCTTGCTTTTGTTAATGTGTCTTCTCCTGTTATTTCAAATGCCAAAGCTGCCATCAATCTGTTACTTTAATAAAATGAGGCAAAGTTAATTTTATATACACTATTTATCTACCGGTCTTTAATAAAACTATACCTATTTTTGATTTGATGGAATTATCCAAACTCTTGTTGCACTGGCAATTGATCTTATTCATTATATTTTGTACCATAAGTTTTATACAGATCTTTTATTACCTGTTCTTTTACAGCAGGCTTGCTTTTTATAAATTAAAGCCAAGAACTGTTACGCAAACCCACCCTGTAAGCGTTATCATTTGCGCAAGGGATGAGGCTGAAAACCTTGTTGTCAATTTGCCGGGGTCACTTGTTCAGTCATATCGCACAACACATGAGGTTGTTGTGGTTAATGATAATTCTTTTGATGAGAGTAAATATATTCTGGAAAATTTAAAAAAGACTTTCAAAAAATTACAGGTTGTAGAACTTACACAGGAAGCCAAAATGATACCTGGTAAAAAATTTCCTTTAAGTATTGGCATTAAAACAGCAAAGCATGAAATATTACTATTGACCGATGCAGACTGTGTTCCGGCTTCAGAAAACTGGATAGAAAGCATGCAGGCCGCCTATGATGATAAAACAGAAATTGTTTTAGGATATGGAGCTTACCATAAAAAAAAAGGCTTGCTTAATAAACTTATACGCTGGGAAACTTTTCATTCAGCCATGCAATATTTTACATTTGCGCTTGCAGGATTACCATATATGGGAGTAGGCAGAAATCTTAGTTATAAAAAAATAGTTTTCTTCCGGCACAAAGGATTTGCTTCTCATAATAATATACCTGGAGGCGATGATGACCTGTTCATAAATAAAGCAGCAACAAGGCATAACACAAGGATAAATATAAATAAGGAAAGCTTTACACTTAGCAAAGCTGCTCAAAGCTGGAAGCAATGGCGCAATCAGAAGAACAGGCATTATACTACCAGCAGGTATTATAAACGATTACATAAATTCCTGCTTGGATTATTT
>Ga0136634_10000499_pt1 | contig 17256 bp, 17 predicted proteins | sample AntDrymUQ8332106_2_FD_104654 | JGI IMG/M metagenome (GOLD analysis project Ga0136634, IMG submission 104654) | Polar desert sand microbial communities from Dry Valleys, Antarctica - metaG UQ833 (21.06) | ecosystem: Environmental > Terrestrial > Soil > Desert | place: Antarctica: Dry Valley... | reverse complement strand
TAGAGATATGCTCAACAACGGCCAGGCCGTGCGAGATAAACAGGTATGTCAGACCGAATTCCCGCTGCAGATCCTGAAGCAGGTTAACGACCTGGGCCTGGACCGAAACATCGAGCGCCGAAACGGGTTCGTCGCAAATGATCAGCTTCGGATTCAGGGCAAGCGCCCGCGCGATGCCGATCCGCTGCCGTTGTCCGCCGGAAAACTCGTGCGGATAACGGTGCATATACGCCGGGTCGAGGCCGACTTTTGTTAATAGATCGGCGACGCGCTCTTTTCGCTCGGATTTATTCGCAATACCGTGAATCTTGAGAGGCTCCGAAACGGTCGAGAGAATAGTTAGACGCGGGTTAAGACTGGCGTACGGGTCTTGAAATATGATCTGCATCTCACGCCGCAGCGCCTGCATTTCATTGTTGGGAAGGCCGATTATGTCTTGTCCTTCGAACAAAACTTCCCCACTCGTCGGCTCATGCAGACGAAGAAGGCAGCGTCCCACAGTCGATTTCCCGCAGCCGGATTCTCCAACGAGGCCGAGGGTCTCGCCGGTCACGATATTAAACGAAACATCATCGACAGCCTGTACGACATCGTCGGAGTTTTCGACAGGAAAATGCTTAACCAAGTTGCGAACCTGCACAAGGTCGGACGTTGGCTTTTTTACTGCGATCGGTTTCATTATAAAAATATGTCCGGTAACGTAAACAAAATCCCTTTGTGATCTTTGTGAAAGACTTTGTGTTCTTTGTGTCAAACCAAAAGATTTAACACAAAGGTCACGAAAGAAAGACACAAAGAAACACAAAGCAGGAAGTCGTTTGTAATTGTATCTAGACTGTTGATCGACATTTCACGATTCCGCTAACACTCTTTCGCGGGCAATCTCAAACTTCTGTGCCTCATTGTAAAGCACGCAGCGGACTTTTACATCATTTTCCAGTTCAAACAGCGGTATTTCGCCGCGCGTGCAAATCTCCATTCGAAATTCGCAGCGAGGCGCAAAATGGCAGCCTTTTGGCAGATCAGTAGGACTCGGCACGACGCCTTCTATGGTTTGAAGCCTAGCCGCTTTTTCTATGGAATGTGCGGTCAGCTTCGGCACCGATTTGAGAAGGCCACGTGTATAAGGATGTTTTGGGTCTATAAAAAGCTCTTCAACGCCGGATTCTTCGACGATCTTGCCGGTATACATCACGCAAACGCGGTCGGCCGTTTCCGCGACGACGCCGAGATCGTGAGTAATGAGCAAAACCGAAAGTTTTCTGGTCGTGCGTAGCTCGTTTAAAAGCTCGAGAATTTGCGCCTGAATCGTCACGTCGAGAGCCGTAGTCGGCTCGTCGGCAATAAGTAGCACCGGATCGCACGCTAACGCCATGGCAATCATCACACGCTGCCGCATACCACCCGAAAGCTGGTGCGGATAATCGGCCGCCCGACGTTCGGGCGCCGGGATCGAAACTTCCCTCATCGCATCGACAGCCGCCGCCCAAGCCTGTTTCTTATCCAGTTTCCGATGAAGCCGCAATGCTTCGGCGATCTGTTCACCTACAGTGAAAACCGGGTTCAGCGACGTCATCGGGTCCTGAAAGATCATTGCGATATCGTTGCCGCGAATCTCCCGCATCCTTTCATAGGTAGCGGTCGTCAGTTCCTCGCCTTTGAATTTTATCGAACCTGCGGCGATCTTTCCCGGCTCCGAGATAAGTCTCATAACGGAAAGCGCGGTAATCGATTTGCCGCAGCCGGATTCGCCGACAAGACCGAGAAGTTCGCCCTCATCAATTTGAAAACTTACATCGTTGACGGCTTTGACCAAACCGGCCCGCGTCGGGAAGTGTGTTTGGAGATTTGATACTTCTAATAAACGACTCATTTAATAAATCGTAAAAATATAAGCTACTGTTTTGATAACTGTAACGGGATTAGCACTCTTCTTTGCAGGAGTAAATTTAATTTTCTTTGCCGCTTCTATGGCTTCTGGGCTAAACCATACTTTATCATTTTAGCTCGCTTCTTTTTGGTTAAATCGATAATTTCACCAATTTCCCCGTTGTTTAAGTACGTAATCTTAAGAAAAACCGTACCTTCAAGATCTTTCCTTCGAGCAAGGTCTGTGTACTTTACCTGCGACCTAGTGGACAGTTGAACTCCTCAGAAATCTGATCGCTGCCTGAAACTGCAATTCCAGATTGTCCGTATATAATTGCCGAGATGAAATAAAAAACAAATTAACCGTTAATGTTCGTTTCATTAAATTCAACATATTTCATTCCCGGATGTATTACCTTATTCTGATTGGTATGCAACTAAATTCGTCGCTTTTTACTCCAATGGATGTTATCATTTTTCGAGCAAATTAACGCTGTCCGCATTTTTATCAAGGAGATCTTACGTAGTGAAAAAAAGTTCCACTCTTCTTTACAGCCTTATTTTATCAATCTTTTTTATAACCTCCAGCTTTTCCCAGAGTCAAAGCGTATCCAAAATTCTTCCAAAAACGGCGGCTGCGGCGTCCAAAACGACGAAAACAATCACCGTCGAAAAAATCGAACAGGACTTGGCCGAAGCTTTGTCGATGATCGAAAGCAATCACGTTGCCGGCAAAAAGATCGACTACAACGAGGTCTTCAAATCTTCGATCGACGGAATGCTGCACACGTTGGATCCGCACTCGAACTACTTTGATGCAAAGGAGTTTGAACAATTTCGCACCGACCAAAGCTCCAGATATTACGGCATCGGAGCCACTATCGGCGATCTCAGCGATGAAAAGGGCAAAGTCATTGCAACATATATACGGGCAACTTTCGAAAATGCGCCGGCCCATCGCGCGGGTTTGCGGTACGGTGACAAGATCGTGGAAATAAATGGTGCCTCGGTTTTAGGCAAGCCTTTCTCTGATGTACGAAACCTTCTTCGCGGGCCTCGCGGCACACCGGCTAAACTCGTTGTCGAAAAGTACGGCACCGGAAAACGCGAGAGCGTTGAAATTATCCGGGATGCGGTTTCTCAGCCTTCTATAGCCGAATCATATATGATCCGGCCGGGCGTGGGTTATATAGCGATGACCGGCGGCTTTAACCAAACGACATACGCGGAATTTGTCGAAGCGATGAAAACGTTGAAGGCAAACGGAATGAAACAGCTTGTGCTCGATCTCAAGAATAACGGCGGCGGCCTCGTCGGGCAGGCATATCGCGTTGCAAATGCTTTTCTCGGAACAGGACAAACTGTTTTTACCCAAAAAGGCCGTCTTGACGGAACGACCGAACCGTATCGGGCGGAAAACTCAAATCCCGAGACAATGCCGGTTGTCGTATTGGTAAATCGAAACTCTGCTTCGGCTTCCGAGATTCTTGCGGGCGCACTTCAGGATCATGACCGGGCTCTGATCGTCGGCGAAACAACTTTTGGCAAAGGCCTGGTACAAAACCCGTTTCCGCTTGAATACGGATCGATGCTTCTTTTGACGATCGCCAAATATGAAACGCCTTCTGGCAGGCTGATCCAACGGGATTATTCTGACGGAAATCTTTACAATTACTACACGGGCGGAATCGATGCCGGGGACGAAACTCCAGTAATGCCTAAAGGGCCGAAAGCAAAAACCGATTCGGGACGCACTGTTTATAGCGGCGGCGGCATTAACCCGGACGTAGTCGTGAAGGCACAGACGATAACCAACGAAAAAGCCCGCTATCAGCAAAAACTGAATAATCCGATCTTCGCATTTGCACTCGATGTAGCATTCGGCAAAGTTAAAGCTTTTGAGAATTATCGCGCCGACCGGCCCATTATGTTCGAACATGATATTAATGTTAAGGATTACCCGATAACCGATGAGCTTTATCAATCGTTCAAGAAATTCGCCGTGGATAAATACAAATACACCCCTGCGCAGATCGAAAGGGAACGTGAATTCGTTGAGCGTTCGCTGCGTACTGAACTAGTTACGGCCGCTTATGGCTCTACGACGTCCTTTCAGGTTTTTAACGAATACGACATACAATTGATGAAAGCAATTGAGCTTCTGCCGCAGGCTAAACAGCTAGCCCTGGAAGGTGCAAAGGCGAAGGCCAATGCGTCGCGGCAAAAACTTGAAAATAATAGGTAAATTTCCTGGAAACTCGAACAATTTACTGATTTACATAAAGGATGAAATAAAATGCCGAGGCTTTGTTTCATCTTTTTCGTTATTGCCGGTATAGGGAATGTTCTTCGTACTTCCGGCTGACAACGGCAGGATATGCCTGCGATCATCGCTGTTGCAAAATCTGCGAAATTGACGGATATTGATGCTATGAGAAAACTACTTCCCTTTTTTATCGTGCTGTTATTTGCGCCGGTTTTTGGGCAGGACGAATCCAGGACTGATTCGTTTAGTACAAACAACTGGTCTCAACTTGCGCCTCCAACCGTTGGCTCTAAAGGGTTTTCACTGTTTTCGCGCGATATCCGGCTGAATCGGGCCGGACAGTACGAGCTTTGGATAAAGATCATTCCGGCTAGCCCGGCCTCTTTTAATAAACGTTTCGACCTGCCATCAAATACAGCATTTGTTTTGCAGTATGCAACTGTGGATTGTGAAAAAAGGCTGCTCAAGTTTGAAAAGCTGACGGTTTATTATTCCTCGGAGACGATCTTGAAAAGCGGGCCTTCGACACTATTCCCGACATCGAAAAAAGACACGATAAAACGCGGCTCGGTCGGCGAAGCAGTTTATGAAAACGTTTGCGTCAAACCCTAAATCGACAAACTAAAGTTTGCCGGACTTTAAGTCTTTACCTTTGCAAGCAGGTAAATTCCGAACATTGAAAAAAGCATCAACGGACTCCAGACGGCGAAGGCCGGTGAGAGAAGGCCGTTTAGCCCGAATTGATCGAAAATGCTCGTTACGCCCATAAACAGCAACCACAACCCGACGGCGTAAGCGATCGTCACAATCTTACCTTTTCTGTTGAGCGATAACGCAAAAGGAGCCGTAAAAAGAGCTATAACAAACGGCAGGAAGAGCGTTGTATATTTTTTCTCCAGAGCTACTTCAAAACTTCTCTTTTCAATTTCGGATTCACTGCTGGCGGCCTGCTGCCGTGTCTCGCGAATGTTTAAATGACTCGGTTTTTTTCGAACTTCGAGAAAAGGATTTGAAACTTCTGCAAGCGAACCGCCCGACATACTTTCAGCTCTAATCATTCCTTCCGACAGATCTATTCTTTCATAGTTTCCGATAAAATTAATCCTGTCTTTTTCCCAAACAGCTGCCGGAATGCGGTACAGGGTTTGCAATCGGGTCTTATCGTCGGCAAACTCATATATATTCAAATTTGTAACCCTATTTTCGTTATCAGACGCGTTTTTTCCCAACTCAAAAGAAAAAATGCGCTTATCGTTTGCCACCCAAAATTTCCCTTTGTCAACAGCTTGGGCGCCCCGGCTTCGGATTTGATTCCGGTATCGGTCCTGAAGCTGGTTTGACTGCGGCAATATACGCTCCTGAATCTGCCAATTTAAAAAACCGAGAAGGAGCATAAACAATAAACACGGCAGAAGCAGGCGATAAACGCTCTGCCCTGCCGATGTCCATGTAACGATCTCATTCTGCCGCGATTTTATTACATACGTCGCCAAAGTGCAGACCATCGCTGCCGACGGAGCGAGTTGAATATAAATAAACGGGAGAAGATAGAAAAGATATTGCAGTAGGAGAACAATGCCATTATCAATTGTCCCGGCAAATTTCCACAGCTCAAACGCCGTAAAAATTATAAACACGGACGAGAGAAAGCTGAGCGTCAGCAGGTAATATTTCAGAAGATTGATCACTATGTCAAAATCCCGAAGGCCTGTCGACAGGTCTAAAAATTTACCGGTTTTAGATTTAGAGGATTTGAAGATCTTTTTGGGAAATAGATTGGTGAGTTTCTTCACCCAAACGGTCAGAGACCCGAGTTTGCCCGAAAGGTTGAACCAGAAAACTGCAAGAAGGCTGAATGCGATCGGAATCAGGCTTCCTGCAAAGACGCTGAATCTTTCCGTGCGGGCGAGCTGTTCCCCTAAAAATGCGAGTAAATAATAACTTATCAGGATTAGTAAGGCCGCAAAAATGCCAAAGCCTCTTCCCTTTCGGCTGAAACGCAAGATCAGCGCCGTACCGAGCAGGCAAAAAATCAACGGCGTTATTGAAAGAATTATTCGGCGCTGCCATAAAATTTGAGCTTCGGTCCGTTCCCTCCCGTCCTTGCTTTTTGCGTACTCTGCGAGTTGCGAAAGACCGAGCTCATCGGGCGTTATCTCGGTGCTGCTTAATTTTTCGATCAATTCGCCGCGTCTTGTCTTAACAGCATACCTGACTTCGCCAATGCTTTCAGATACAAATTTTTCTCCCGATGAGTCTGTTGTAAAAGTCGAGGAAACAGCGTTTTCAAGTACAAGCTCCGTTAATTGATCGGCATAATCGATCCGCCCGTTCGTTGACGTTATCAGACGCACGGTGCGGGTTTTTTCGTCTTCATTAAAAATGAAAATGTTCTTCCAGGTGCCTTCCGCAATATCGCCGTCTTTGACATATATTGTGAAACCGGCGACCTCAGTATTGAATACGCCGGGCTCGATCGGCGATTCGAGTTTATATATCGCCGTTTGCAGAGCGACCTGGCGTACGATGGCTGCCGCGAACGGAACACCCTTTAAATTTATAAAAAAAGCGAAAAAAGAAAGCAGAATTCCGAGAACCAGTATCGGGATTGAAATCTGAAAATTCCCGACGCCGGCCGTTCTTATCGCTATCAACTCGCTGTCGCCCTGCATTTTCGTGAGCCCGATTATTACGCCTACCAGCACTGCCATAGGACAGGTAAAGGCAATGACATTCGGGATGAGCGCGAGCGAAAGCTGCCAGACCAGGCTGGCCGGAATGTTTACACTGAAAAAGATATCGGAAAAGCGGCTCGCCTGCTGGACAAATAGAATCACGCTGAGAAGCAGCCAGGAAAGAACAAAATAAGGCAAAATTGTCTTGATCAGATAGATCGATATTGTCAAGCTAAATCGCATTTAGTGCTGCTGGTAATTCACGGCAATAGATTTTTCGGCTATAAGATCACGGCCTATTACCTGCGAAATTATGCGTCGAACGACGCCTGATACCTCCGAAACAGTATCTTCAATGCCGATAGTCAGCTCGAGAAATTTGGAAGGAGAATATTTTTGCACACTGTGGAAAACTTCTATATGTGCAGAAGAGATAAAATCGGAGTTTCGCGTCATTCGGCAATCCTGACAAACTAGTTGAAAATCGCTTCTTAAGCCAGCCTTAACTTTACCGGCAAACACAAGTCTACACTCTCTGCACCGGCTCCAATCAGGCAGATAACCACCCAGACGAAGAAGCCACAATTCAAAATAAAACCTGATGCATGCAAGCCGTTCCGGGCTGTCGGATGCGATTTCAAGACAAGCTTTTGTCATGCGATAGAGCGTCTCGTTGCGGTCGTGCGGAGGAAGAAATGCCATCAAGAGATCGGCGATATACGAAAAAGTATTTAAGAATTCCGGATCGCTCGCTTCTGCAAAATAAGATTTCGAAAGCTCGACGCTTTGGATAGAGACAAGCTCGCGGTCTTCTTTTTGAAAATAAGAAAGATTAACGATCGAAAACAGCTCCAACGTGCTTCCGAACCTGCTTTTTAACCTTTTTGCACCCTTCGCAACCCCACGCACCAGGCCGTGCTCACGGGTGAAAAATACTACAATACGATCCGCTTCCGCCAGATTATAGCTTTTCAGAACCAGGCTTTCAGTTTCGTAAAGAGGCATTTGATTTCGCGTCGCTCTTTTTTCCTGGTCGTCTTGTTCGCTTCTTGTTCCTTTTATTCCAGTTTAATTCTGCTTCATAAGCTCATATTATGCACGAACGAAGAAAAGAGTAATCACGGAACAAGAAGAACATGAACAGAAGGAGCAGAAATAAGAGGAAGATTTAACTAAAAACACTCTCATTGCAACGCTATATCAGCAGAAACCAATTGGGCGGTCAGCCACCATTACACTGAATTTAAGGAATAAAATAAAGCACCCACGCGATTGCAAGGCTTATCCCCACGAATTGCAAAAAAGTTTTAAGTCCATACCAGATTCTCTCTTTCGCGGAGCCGGTAGCATAGACGCCAAAGCAAACAGAAACGAAAAACGCAAAACCGATCAGGTATAAAAAGTGGATCATTTCTTCCTCCCGAAATGAATATCCAACGCATCCATTACAGCGAGATAATTTAAAAGCCCTGCCGTTTCGAGGAATCTGCCGCCGTATTCGAATGTTGCGAGGGCAGCGACGTTTGGAGCGGGATCGGATGAAACAATATAGCTTATAAATGCACCAAGTCCGTTGCCGGCTTTGGCAAAAACGTTGAGCAAGTAAAGAAGCGATCCGTCCTTAAATTCAAAACCGGGATAGTATGCGCCGCCGCTTAAAATTGCGATAATGAACATTGCCCAAATGCCCGCACTGATTATAAGTCCGCGTTTTATCCGTTTCTGTATCAAATGTCCCGCGCCTGGAAAAAACCACGAAATTATGCCGATAACAAAAGGATTATTCATCTAAAACGCCTCTTTTTTTACCTGTCTCTAAACTTTAAGTGTCGGATTCCAGACCAATCATTCAGTTGTTAACTAATCCTTGCAAATTATTGCTGCAAATTAGTTTAACTGATTCTCCCTAATCGATGGTCCCTAATGTAACACTTTACATTATATCCGAAAGATTCCGATAATTCGCCAGGCGGACTTTTTCATCCGGCCGTCGTTGATCTTTTCACAGCGTCATTAGCATGTTTGACGCACGCCTCGATGAATTTAGTAAAAATCTCACTCGAAACGCAGTCACTTTGCCACGACAATTCCGGGTGCCACTGAACACCAAACACATACCGGTCCTCACGTGTGTCTTCGATGCATTCAATAACGCCATCGTTTGCCCAAGCTGTTGCCGCTAAATTCTCTCCAACTCGCGATATAGACTGGTGATGGTGAGAGTTTACTTTAAGCTTATCAACTCCAGCGGACACCGCAATAGAAGCAAGAAGACTGTCCGTTGCATGCTTGACCAAATGAGAATTTCGCGCCGTCGGTGCGCCCTGCTCATGTTTTACGCATTTTTCTATATGCGATTCAATATCCTGAACCAGGCTTCCGCCGCGTGAAACATTCAGCGATTGCATTCCAAAACAAATACCGAGTACAGGCAAACCCAGTTCTTCGGCAATGGCAAGAACCAAAAGGTCTGTTTCGTCTTTTTCGGGAACAACGCGTTTCAGCTTCGGATGAGGCTCTTCGCCATAGTATGATGGGTCGACATCGCTATCGCTGCCGGGAAGCAGAACACCATCCAGATTTCGCAAAACTCCCTCAATATAATCGCGCTTAGGAATCAGTGCAAGGTGTATCGGTATTGCTCCTGCCGCTTCAATAGCCTCGCTGTAATCCCGGCCCAGATAGAAACGCCTCGTTTCCAATTCCAGACGCATCGTAATGCCAACTTGAGGTCTATACGCCATAAACTATTCAATGTTCAAACAAATCGAAGCCTTCTGTCAATTTGAGCATTTGAAATTAAAGCCTTATCATTTAGTTTTATGAAAACTGAAGAGAATAAACTTCAAATTCGTTCTACGACAGTGCTGCTGGTCCGGAGAAACGGCTCGGTCGCACTGGCCGGCGATGGTCAGGTAACTCTCGGTGAAACAATCATAAAGGGAAACGCACGCAAAATCCGCCGTCTTTTGAATGGTGAGATACTTGCGGGTTTTGCAGGAGCGACCGCCGACGCCTTCTCGCTTCTAAGCCGTTTCGAGACCAAACTCGGAGAGTTCCAAGGCCAACTTGAACGTGCCGCGATAGAACTAAGTAAGGATTGGCGAACTGACAAATATCTTAGGCATTTGGAGGCTCTGTTGATAGTTGCAGACAAAAATGACGCGTTTCTGATCTCGGGTAAAGGAGATGTTATTTCCTCTGACGAAGGCCTGCTCTCGGTTGGATCGGGCAGCATGTTCGCTCTTGCCGCAGCCCGGGCTTTGATGAAGCACACGGAGCTTTCGGCAATGGAAATTGCAACTGAAGCACTGCGGATAGCGGGCGATATTTGTATTTATACGAATTCGGATATTGTGGTTGAGGAACTTTGATTGGTCAGGCTGTCAGGCTTTATTGACTTGGGTTGAAACCCACGGCTAAATTCAACTTGTCGCTACGCGACGAGCAGCTTGGATTATTTATACAAAAATGGCGATATATTTAGGCGGAGAAGTAAAACAAGTAATGGAAAAACGAAATCTTGACGATCTCACGCCGCGTCAGATTGTGGAGGAGTTGGACAAATATGTCGTCGGTCAGAACAGCGCCAAAAAGGCTGTCGCTGTTGCACTTCGCAATCGGATACGCAGGCAAAAGCTTCCCGAAGAAATAGCGCAGGACGTGCTTCCAAAAAATATTTTAATGATCGGTTCGACTGGAGTAGGGAAGACCGAAATCGCGCGTCGGCTGGCCCGCATTGCTGATTCGCCGTTCATTAAGATCGAGGCTTCCAAATTTACAGAAGTGGGATACGTCGGCCGCGATGTGGAAAGCATGATCCGGGAATCAACCGAAATCGCAGTTGAAATGTCAAAGCAGGCTTCGTACGATGAAGTTTTGGCGACAGCGCGGGAGAATACCGAAGAAAAACTTCTTGATTTATTGTTACCGCCGGCCAGTTTACATTATCAGACGCAGACATCGGACGGTTCCTCCTCAATAGACCAACCCCAAAATCGAACGCGCGAAAAACTTCGGGAGCAGTTGCGCGGCGGTGAGCTTGATAACCGCCTTGTGGAGATAGACACCCAAGACCGTTCTAACGCAACGATCGATTTCGTCGGCGGGCAGGGAATGGAAGAAATGGGCGTCAATCTGAAGGACATGTTCGGCAATCTTTTTCCGGCTAAAACTGTCAGGCGAAAAATGAAAGTTCTAGATGCACGAAGTTATCTTTTGCGGGATGAGCAGGAAAATCTGGTAGATATGGAGCAGATCATACGGACTGCGATCAAAAAGACGGAGAATTCAGGGATCATTTTTCTGGATGAGATCGATAAGATCGCCGGGCGCGAATCAGGCGGGAATCCTGACGTATCACGAGAAGGCGTGCAGCGGGACTTGCTGCCAATTGTCGAAGGCACGAGCGTTAACACAAAATACGGCATGGTGAATACGGAGCACATACTGTTCGTCGCAGCCGGAGCATTTCACGTATCGAAACCATCCGATCTTATTCCGGAACTGCAGGGAAGATTTCCTATCCGGGTTGAGCTTGAGTCGTTAACAATTGACGACCTTAAGCGCATTCTGACACAGCCCAAGAACTCTTTGATTAAGCAGTATCAAGCATTGCTTAAAACTGAGGACATCAATCTGGATTTTACGGAAGATGCGATTGCAAGGCTTGCTGAAATGACAGCGGAGATAAATAAAACTACTGAAAACATCGGAGCCAGAAGGCTCCACACGCTGCTGGAAAAACTCCTCGAGGAAATCAGTTTTCTGGGAAACGAGATGGCACAAAAGCATCAGCTGATAGACGCTGACTATGTCGAGGACAGGCTCGGCAATCTGATTCAGGATCAAAATCTGCGGCAGTACATTTTGTAATTAAACAAATGTTAAAGGTAATTAGATCTACCGAATTAGATTTATACAAAAACTTTAAGCATCTAAAAATTAAAGCGCCTTTTGTGTTTTTAGCGCTTGCTTTGCTTACAAGCTTAAGCTGCGGGAAACGAAAACCGCCGCTTCCGCCACAGGAAAGAATTTTACAGCGCGTCGAGACGACCGGTTTTCAACGTGGGAACCAAGTTATTCTTTCTTGGAAAATGCCCGCAAGAAACGCTGGCAGCCGAAACGTTCAGAATATCACCCGGGTTGATATTTATCGTCTCGCAGAGCCTTTGAACTCGCCGCCTACGCTTTCGGAAGAAGAGTTCGCCTCCCGGAGCGTCCTTATTGCGACGGTTCCGGTTTCGGATTCTGATTTTGCATTAAAAACACTTTCTTATCCCGATACTCTCGAGTTTGCGGGCCAGCCTGCACGTCTCAGGTATGCGATTCGTTTTGTAAATGCCTCCGGTCAAAAAGCTTCCTTTTCAAACTATTTCTTAATCCAACCGGCAGCTGGAGTCGCGGCAAAGCCGACTTCCCTTTCCACAGAGTTGACGCAGGAAGCGATACTGCTTCAATGGGACGCGCCGGTATCGAACGCTGACGGTTCGACGCCGCCGAATATAACCGGCTACAACGTTTACCGTTCCGCCTCCGAAAAAGTGGCCGCGAAGCTTTTGAACACGACTCCTGTTGCCGATACTGAATACGAAGACAGGTTTTTTAAATTCGACACAAAATATTTTTATTTTGTTAGGGCTGTCTCTGTTGGCACTGAAGGTGAGGCGGTTGAAAGCACCGAGTCTAATATAGTCGATCTCGTACCGAAGGACACTTTTGCGCCGAGTCCACCTTCGGCGATCACTCTTGCCGCGACTTTGAACAGCATTTCAATTTTCTTTGCCACAAACCCGGAAAATGATATTGCCGGTTACAGGATTTACCGATCTGCCGATCCTAATGCGGACAAAACTGAATGGACTTTGCTCACGCCGGAGCTTTTAACCACAAATACTTTTCAGGATACGAATGTCGAATCGGGAACGACTTATTACTACTATTTAACAGCGATCGACAAAGCAGGAAACGTCAGCAGCCCGTCCGATGTTGTATCGGAAGTTCTCCCGTAGCCCTTCGGTTAAAGACTATAGTATTTTGATCATTTCGTTTCGATTCCGTTATCCTATGAAAATCTGCCGATTTCGAAAAAATATAGAAATCCAGATCGGGATCGTGGAGGGCGATGAGATCTGGGTTTGCGACGAGAATTTGCAGAAAACTAACGAGCTTTGCTATTTTTCCGAGATTGAGCTGCTTCCCGCGGCTGCTCCATCAAAGATCGTTTGCGTCGGGCGCAACTATGCCGAACATGCGAAAGAGCTTGGCAATGAAGTTCCGTCGGAGCCGCTTTTATTTCTAAAAGCTCCGTCCGCAATCATTGGAAACGGCTCATCTATTGTGATTCCGCCGCAATCGGCTCAGGTTGAACACGAAGGCGAGCTTGCGGTCATTATCGGACGCGATTGTAAAAATCTGAAAGACTACGAGGATCCTCTCGATTTTGTTTTCGGCTTTACATGCATGAACGACGTTACGGCGAGGGACGTTCAAAAAAATGATGTTCAATTTACACGCGGCAAGTCTTTCGACACGTTTTGTCCGATAGGCCCGTTTATCGAAACCAGCCTGGATGTGTCCGATATTCACGTGGTGACGATAGTTAATAAGATTATTAAACAGGACGGGCGTACTTCTCAGATGGTGTTTACCGTCCCGTTTCTAATCCGTTATATTTCAAGGCAAATGACACTAAAAGAAGGTGATGTGATAGCTACCGGAACGCCGACAGGCGTTTCGAAATTGAATCCCGGCGATGTGTGCGAGGTAATGATCGAGGGAATCGGAACGCTGACCAACAAAGTCGTTTAACGCGAATTGTTAATCGTAAATCTATATTCTACAATTGTGGGAAATAGCGATCTAAACAAAGGACAACAAAAATGAAGTTTTTTATCGACACTGCAAAATTAGACGAGATCAAGGAAGCGAATGAGCTCGGATTGATCGATGGCGTAACTACGAATCCTTCACTAATCGCAAAGGAAGGCGACGTGGATTTTAAGGAGCATATCGCGAAGATCTGCTCAATGGTGAAGGGCGACGTTTCCGCGGAGGTTACTGCTTTGGATACCGACGGAATGCTCCGCGAAGGACGGGAGTATGCCAAGATCGCATCCAATGTGGTTGTAAAATGCCCTTTAACTCTGGACGGCTTGAAGGCAACGCGTATTCTGACCGGGGAAGGAACCGGTGTTAACGTAACCCTTTGTTTTTCCGCTGCCCAGGCGATCCTGGCGGCGAAAGCCGGTGCCAAATACATTTCGCCGTTCATCGGAAGGCTGGACGATATTGCGACGAACGGCATGCATTTGATCTCTGACATCGTGCAGATCTATGGGAATTACGGTTATAAAACCCAAGTGCTCGCGGCGTCTATCCGCCACCCTATGCATATCGTTGATTGCGCGCTCGTCGGAGCCGACGTTGCTACTATTCCCTTCAAGGTGATTCAGCAGCTTGTCAATCATCCGCTGACTGACAAAGGGCTCGAAAGCTTCCTTTCAGACTGGAAAAAGAGCGGCCGCGAATAGTAAGCTTATACGTTTCTTGTTCCTCTTGTTGTGTGGTTAATTTTTTCTCTCACCCCCGAAACATTGAATAAGAAAGAGAGCAAAATCACCGAATCAAAATTATTTATTCGAAACTTTTGTTCCTTATAAACGTCAACACAACTATCTGTTCTCTAACAAAGCCTTTAATTCACACTGCTTTCCTGCCGCCTCGAGGTCCTGCTGCAAAGCGGACCGGTACTTTGCCGTAAAACTCTCATCTTCATCCTTCATGTCGATCAAATCACGAATCCCCGCAAGATGTACATCGACGGCTTCAGGCTGAAAGCCATCTTTTTGGGCAAACATCTCATCGATATCCACGATAAGTGTGGAAAATTTTCTAAGCCAGGCAAAATCCTTGTCTTCAATTAGTATGTTGAGAAATTGGCCGCCGGTCGTCGAGCCATGGATTCCTTCATAAATCGCGCGTTCAAAATCGACCAGCGATTTGTGCAGCCCAAGCAGCAAATTTCGTGATTCCTTAAGCAACTGTGTATTGTTCATGCTAAAAAGTGTATAACAACATTATTAAATTAAACAACGTTTCCGGTTTTGATTATTAGCCGGCTAATGGTAGCTTATTAGATGGCTAATTCTTGCTTATTAGCCCTCTAATGTTTTGCATAAACTTATTAAACGTAAGTACTTAAATGAATGTTTATGAATTTTGAGAATACATTAAGCTTTTTACTCGCAAAGGTAACCGTCGCTCATCGCAATACTCTTCAGAAAAGCGTAAACGAATCGGGCCTGCACAGCGGGCAGGTTTTCGTAATGTTTGAGTTGTGGAAAAGCGACGGCCAACGGCAGATAGATTTGGCCTTGCGTTTAGGGCTGTCGCCGCCGACTGTCAACAAAATTCTCGGCGGCTTGCTTGAAAACGATTTTGTAACGCGGGCGAAATATGAGGACGACGCAAGATCTACCAGAATCTTCCTTACACCGAAAGGTAAAGCGATACGCGGCCAACTTGAACTGCAATGGATAAAGTTGGAAGAGCAGACTGTCTCGGCCCTGACCGATACCGAGGCTCTAATGCTAAAGCAGCTTCTCGCAAAGCTGCTGGAACGTCCGGAGTTGGTCTAAAAAGAGCCTAAAAATCGGCAAGTGGGGAAATTTGCATTTTGGTTCCTTTGGAACGGTAAATGTTTGTTAATTAATTTAAACCTAATATTGGAGGCAAAACATATCGTTCCTATGGAACTAAAATGCAAATTTGGGCTTATCATGCTACAAACATATCATTGATGAATATGTTAAGAATTAATACCCTCATTTATGCAAGAAGATGCAAAGGGAGGTTTCTGAATGAAAGTTCTCTTCGCAACTGACGGCGGAAAACAATGTGACGCAGCAATCGGAGCGCTGAAACTTTTAGCATTAAAAGAAGCTGACGAGCTAAAAATTATAAGCGTCGTCGATATGGCATTGCCTATGGCGATCGATATTTACGGCGGTTATCTGCCGGACACAACCGATTTGGAAAAAACGGCGAGAGATAATGCCTCTAAAATATTGTCGGAAACTAGTGAGAAGTTAAAGGGTTTTGCCGACGCAACCGGCATCGCGGTTTCCGGCGAGATTCTTTTCGGTTCACCGGACAGCCGTATTGTGGAGACTGCGGAAGAATGGAAAGCCGATCTGATTATTGTTGGCTCGCATGGATACAGCCGCTGGGAGCGTCTTCTACTCGGCTCGGTTTCGGATTCAGTAGTTCATCACGCGCCGTGTTCGGTCTTTGTCGTGCGAACTGTTTCCGAATAAATTATGCTGGATGAGTTTACGATAAATTCCCGGAACTATGACTTAAGTATCCGTCGAAGTTGGAAATGCACGTTATTGAAGCAAACCGGTTCCCTAATTATCTTTGCGGGGAAATTTGAAGACGATGTGAAACACCCGGAATTAGGTCTTATCAGACGCGGCACAATTTCGTACGAATATTATTGGCTTGATCGGTGGTATAACGTTTTCAGATTTCACGAACCTGACGGCGCACTGAGAAATTATTACTGTAACGTAAACATGCCTCCGATTTATAAAAAAGGTGTGCTGGATTATATTGATCTCGATGTAGATGTTGTCGTTTGGGATGACTTCAGCTACAAAGTACTGGATAGAAATGAATATAAAGCAAGCGCGGCATTATTCGATTATCCCGAGCAGGTAACTTTAGAAGTAGAAAGAGCGGTTGATGAACTTATTGGAATGATAGAAAGAAATGAATTTCCTTTCGATGCAGAAACTGTACAGCAATGTAGTGAAAATTCGTGATAGATTTGGTTTACTAAATTTACAAACTGGCAAAGTGGGTCAGAACACCGAGCGGTAGCGACATGGTTCCGTTCCCGCGATTAAGAATCCGATTTCTACCATTCCCGGGTTCTAACAAGTGATAGGAGTGCAAGTTATGAAAATAAGAATCTTTGTTCTGTCCATAATAATTTTCTCTACAGCCACCGGAATTTACGGCCAGAATCCGGCTCCTGTTCAAAACGCCGATCCGATGGCAAATATTTCTGGCGATATTGCTAGAATTGCCGCTTCGGTCAGCACGCTCAACGAGCGAATGAAAGCATTCGTCGACAAATTCGCAGATGTCGGCGGTTTTAAATTGAGCGAAAAACAGCAAAGGCTGATAATGGGACTGGAGATATTGGTTCGGGCGGAACAGCGTGTAGCTACATTGCAAAAGTTTCAGATCGATCTCGTTGAAAAGGAAGGCACTACGCGGGCCAGGCTTGCACAGGTCGAGCGAGATCTCAAACCGCAAAGCATCGACAGGAGTGTTGTTTTTGAAGGCAGTACGCAGACCGAGGAAATCCGGGAAAGCAAGCGTCAGACACTACAGGCAGAACGCGTCAGCCTTCAGGCTTTGCTCCAGCAGATCCAG
>Ga0136634_10000498_pt1 | contig 17267 bp, 13 predicted proteins | sample AntDrymUQ8332106_2_FD_104654 | JGI IMG/M metagenome (GOLD analysis project Ga0136634, IMG submission 104654) | Polar desert sand microbial communities from Dry Valleys, Antarctica - metaG UQ833 (21.06) | ecosystem: Environmental > Terrestrial > Soil > Desert | place: Antarctica: Dry Valley... | reverse complement strand
CCATTTCTTTACTTTGTATTTAAAACCGATCCGTAAAATTTTTCAATTTATAAACAAGTGAATATGGCAAAAGTTGCTTTAATAACCGGGATCACCGGCCAGGATGGGGCCTATCTTGCTGAATTATTGTTAGATAAGGGCTACCAGGTGCACGGTATTAAAAGAAGAAGTTCTTTATTCAATACCGACAGGATCGATCATTTGTACCAGGACCCTCATGAGAAAAATGTTCATCTGACTTTGCATTATGGCGATCTTACAGATTCAACCAATTTAATTCGAATCATACAGGAAGTACAACCCGATGAAATTTATAATCTGGCTGCCATGAGTCATGTTCATGTGAGTTTTGAAACCCCTGAATACACTGCCAACGCAGATGGTATTGGTATGTTGCGCATACTGGAAGCTGTACGTTTGTTGGGGCTCACTAAAAAAACAAAAGTATACCAGGCATCCACATCTGAATTATATGGTTTGGTCCAGGAAGTTCCTCAATCGGAGCGTACGCCATTTTATCCCCGGTCGCCATATGCCGTTGCGAAACTGTATGCGTATTGGATCACAGTCAATTACCGCGAAGCTTATGGTATGTTCGCGGCGAATGGAATTCTGTTCAATCATGAATCGCCTTTGCGTGGGGAGACCTTCGTAACCCGTAAGATCACCCGTGGTGTTGGAAAAATAGCACTGGGATTGCAGGATAAAATATTTCTCGGGAATCTTGATGCGAAACGCGACTGGGGTCATGCGAAAGATTATGTAGAAGCAATGTGGTTAATCCTTCAGCAGGAGAAAGCGGAAGATTATGTAATTGCAACCGGCATTACCACCCCGGTAAGGGAGTTTGTGAGAATGGCTTTCGCAGAAATCGGTGTTGAATTGGAATTCAGGGGGAAAAATGAAAAAGAAACAGCTGTAGTTGTATCAAGTAAAAATCCAGATTACCCGGTGCCGGTTGGAAGAGAAGTGGTAGCGGTTGATCCACGTTATTATCGTCCTACAGAGGTTGAGTTGCTTATCGGTGATCCTACAAAGGCACATCAACAACTCGGCTGGCAGCCCAAATACGACCTTGATATGCTCGTGAAAGAAATGATCGAGTGTGATATCGAATTATTCAGGAAAGAAAAATTATTGAAAGAATCGGGTTTTGCTATTCGGAATCAATATGAATAGTGGGTAGCGAGTAGTGAGTAGTGAGTTGTCAGTGGTGAGGAGGGAATTCAGGATGAAGGATTCAACTGCTTTGAATTGGTATTTGCTCATTATAACTTCAATCCTTATACTGACCACCGGCCACTCACAATGCCGCTCCGATCTCTCAAACTAAAAACCCATAACTCACTACAGACAAATCACCACTCCCCATTGACTCTATGAACAAGACAGACAAATTATATATAGCAGGGCACAACGGCATGGTTGGGTCTGCCATAATAAGAAAGTTGCAACAGGAAGGTTTTGTAAACCTGATCACGCGGAACTCTAAACAACTGGACTTACGCAATCAACAGAATGTAGCTGATTTTTTTTCGGAGATCAGACCTGATTATGTTTTTTTAGCTGCTGCGAAAGTGGGCGGGATCATTGCAAACAATAGTTATCGTGCCGAATTTTTGTACGATAACCTGATGATCCAAAATAACATCATTCATGAGTCTTACAAAAGCCAGGTAAAGAAATTGATGTTCCTGGGTTCCTCGTGTATCTATCCGAAACTGGCCCCGCAGCCGCTAAAAGAAGAATATCTGTTAACCGGTGTGTTGGAACATACTAACGAACCATATGCCATTGCTAAAATTGCGGGTATCAAAATGTGTGATGCCTACCGGGCACAATATGGTTGCAATTTTATTTCCGTAATGCCTACTAACTTGTATGGCCCTAACGACAATTATGATCTGGATACTTCGCACGTGTTGCCCGCATTGATTCGAAAGTTCCATGAAGCCAAATTAAACAACACGCCTGTTGTACCCATTTGGGGAAGTGGGAAGGCTTATAGAGAGTTTTTGCATGTCGACGATGTTGCCAATGCCTGTTATTTTTTAATGAAGGAGTATAATGAACCGGGATTTATAAACATAGGAACAGGCGAGGATATTCAGATCAATGATCTGGCAATGCTTGTGAAAGAGATTGTCGGCTTTGCAGGCGCCATTGAAAATGATCACTCCAAACCCGATGGTACTCCCCGTAAACTCATGGACGTAACCAGGCTTAAAAATTTGGGGTGGATGCCTCACATTACACTTAAAGACGGGATTGAAAAAGTGTATGGAGATTTTAAAAGCAATTTTTCGTAATCGTTTGCGTTTTGTAATATGTTCTCGATCTTCAAAAAGAAAGTATATCCTAAAACCAACCTCAGCGCGATTGGCTGTGATATGCATTCACATTTGTTGCCTGGAATCGATGATGGCTCCCCGGATACAGATACATCTATCAGGCTCATTGAGGGATTGACCGACCTGGGATACAGTAAACTTATTACCACACCCCATATCATGTGGGATATATATAAAAATGATGCGACAACAATTGCCTCAGCATACGATCAGCTGCATCAGCAATCTCCGCAATCGACAGCATTCCTGCACACGGCAGCAGAATATTACCTCGATGATCACTTCGATCAGAATTTGGTCAATAACAAACCCCTTCTCACACTAAAGGACAAATGGGTATTGGTAGAATTTTCTTTTGTTACACTACCTGTAAATTTAAAACAAACGTTGTTTAATCTTCAGATAAGCGGTTATCAGCCGATTCTTGCTCATCCCGAACGCTACCTTTACTTCTTAGAAGACAAAAAGAAATACGATGAACTCTACGAAGCCGGCTGTTTTTTTCAACTGAACCTTCTATCCCTTATCGGTTACTACGGTAAAGGTCCACAGGAACTCGCCGACTATCTTATCAAAAAGAAATATGTTCGTCTGCTTGGAACAGATCTTCATCACGACCGTCACCTGCACGCCTTACAAACCTCCGCACAATTGAATGACCTGGTAAAATTTTTACTGGATACCGGGAAAATAATGAACTCCACCTTGCTGGATTGATATAAATATTGATCCTGATTAAAATACTTTAAACAATCTCAACTGGATGGTTGTATTGTATATATGAATGCTTTTTCGATCAAAGACCTCGAAAATCTTTCGGGCATTAAGGCCCATACAATACGTATCTGGGAACAACGATATTCATTTCTGAAACCTCAACGCTCCCACTCAAACATCAGGTACTATGGCAATGATGAATTGAAGATTGTATTAAATATCGCTTTATTAAATAAGTACGGATTTAAAATATCTCTTATTGATAAAATGACTCCGGCCGAGATCCGCGAAAAAATTATATCTCTTTCATACGCGGACGCACAGCAGGAAAGATTTATTAATGAGCTTCTGCAGCATATGGTTGATTTGGATATCGGGAGTTTTGAAGGAACCTTAAACATATATATTAAGAGCAAAGGCATTGATAAAACGATTCATCATTTGATATTTCCCTTCCTGGAGAAGATAGGAATTTTATGGCTTACCAATCATGTGAACGTTGCGCAGGAACATCTTGTAACCAACGTGATCAGGCAAAAATTAATTGTAGGAATAGAAAATGCTACGGCCTACACACAAGGCAGTAAATCCGCTTTGCTGTTTTTACCTGAAGGAGAACATCATGAACTTGGATTATTGTATTTATACTATCTACTTAAAGCCCGCGACATACAAGTACTTTACCTGGGAGCCAATGTGCCTTTGAAAGATCTTGAATTTGTGGCACTTCTCAAACAGCCAGATTATATTTTTACTCATATCACCAGCATTCCCGGCAGGTTTAACTTCGAAAAATTTCTTCAGCAGATCCATCAGAAACTTCCTTCAATTCCCGTAACCATATCTGGGAGATTGGCCCAGACCTACTTCAAAAAAATTCCTTCCCATATCATCCTGAAAAAAACAATGGACGATTTAATTAAGTCTATTAATAGTTTGTAAAAATATCATTTGTCGGATCTGCGTCCTTTTGCATGATAGCTCTGCAAAGCCATAGCTCTTTAAGGGCAGGCGAAAGTTTGCGTTGCGAGAATTCTATGCTCATACAAATAGCTTGAATTAATCTTACTCTGTTTAACCTTTTTCTTCTTTTAAATATATTATCTAAACACTACAAATTATTTTACGGGCGGACCATCTAGAAATATTTATCTGTTTAACTTTGTTGTATCATTAATTAAACAGAATAGCGTGTCAACTTCCGAATTTAACCAGTTGCTTACCAGTAATGTGGATTTTCTAAAACCAGTTGCCATCACATTGACCCGTGATCCCGATTCGGCTGCTGATCTGTTTCAGGAGACAGTATATAAGGCGCTGGCGAATCGTGATAAGTACCATGTTGGTACAAATATCAGGGCATGGTTGTATACGATCATGCGAAATATATTTATCAATAGTTACCGGCGAAAGGCCAGGCAGCAGGTAATTTTCGATCCATTGCAGGATGATTCCATCCTGAATAAATTAAAAGGGACCGTCAGCAATTCGGCAGAAGGGATGTTGGAGGTAAAGCATATTCAAAAAGCGATTCACAAATTACCGGATGTTTTTCGTCATCCATTTGTATTGTATTTTGAGGGGTATAAATACAATGATATTGCCGGCATGTTGAAAGAACCCCTGGGTACTATTAAAAGTCGCATTCATTTTGCACGGAAACTTTTAAAATCACAACTGCTGCGGTATTAAGGGAGTAATGAGTCAGGAGTTGACAGGCAAACGACAAGGAAGTCTGAAACATTAATCTTTATTTCTTTCGCTTCGTGACTCGCGACTAAACAGGTATTAATGAGCAAAAAAGTAGTTGTTATAGGTGCAGGTTTCGCGGGGATTTCGGCAGCATCTTTTATGGCAAAAGCCGGTTGGAAGGTAACGGTTCTGGAAAAACATTCAACTCCCGGGGGCAGAGCACGTCAATTAATGCACCAAGGTTTCATTTTTGATAGAGGGCCAAGCTGGTATTGGATGCATGATGTATTCGAAAGATATTTTGTGCAATTTGACAGGCGGGTGGATGAATATTATTCCATTCAAAGACTCGATCCATCATACCGGATATATTGGGAAAATAGTGTTACCGATATCCCTTCAGAACTTACTGCCTATAAAAAAATGTTGAACGACCTGGAGACAGGTGCAGGATTAAAACTGGATGCATTTTTAAAGGAAGCTGAATACAAATATAAAATCGGCATTCATAAACTGGTTTTTAAACCAGGTCAATCGTTTCGTGAATTTTTCAACTGGGAGATGTTGAAGGGAGTTTTCAGGTTGGATGTATTTACATCCATGAAAAGCCATATTTCAAAATATTTTCGACACCCTCATATTCGCCAGATGCTCGAGTTTCCTATTTTATTTTTGGGCGCATTACCCGCCAACACGCCGGCTTTGTACAGTCTGATGAATTATGCGGATATTATTGGAGGCACCTGGTATCCTTCGGGAGGGATGTATAGCGTTGTAAAGGCGATGCATCACCTCGCCTGCGAATTGGGAGTCGAATTCAAATTCGATCAGGAGGTGGAAAAGATACAATTACAAGATGGTAGTGCCAGGTCGGTAAGTACCGCTACATCATCCTACGAAGCTGATGTAGTGATAGGCGCCGCCGATTATCATTTTATAGAGACCAGCTTATTGCCGTCGGGGTATCAATCCTACTCACAATCGTATTGGGGAGACAGGCAGATGGCGCCCTCATGCTTGTTGTACTATGTAGGATTAAGCAAAAGACTCAAAAATGTTTTGCATCACAATTTATTTTTTGATGTGTCCTTTGATCACCATGGCAAAGAAATTTACAAAACAAAACAATGGCCTCGTGAACCTTTATTCTATGTAAATGTTTCTTCTATAACGGATCCTACTATAGCACCCGGTGGTTGTGAAAATCTGGTGTTCCTGATTCCGGTTGCAGCAGGGCTTTCAGGAGATACGGAAGAACTGCGTGAAAAATATTTTGATCTTATTATAAAAAGGTTTGAACAGCACGTGAATGAGCCCGTTGCCGGTTTTATTATTTATAAGGAATCCTTTGCTTATTCAGATTTCGTAAGTGAATACAATTCATTCAAAGGAAATGCTTACGGGTTAGCCAATACGTTATCGCAAACTGCGATTTTCAAGCCGGCATGCAGAAGCCGGAAAGTAAAGAATTTGTTTTTTACAGGGCAATTAACCGTTCCCGGGCCAGGGGTTCCACCTAGTTTAATAAGTGGTGAAGTAGTGGCAAAACAGGTGGTGAAGCATTTTAGTTGAAAAAATTTTAATTCTTAGTTCAAGCTATGCAGTTCCTGTTTTATGGCTTGTATAGAAATTTGGCTCTCTAAAATATGAACCATTAACCAATCAGCATGATGCAGTTGTTCCATAATGTCAGTCAGGGGTGCAGCAGGATGACTACTGAGATATACAGCACCTCATTTTCGTCTGCTATCCAGCTATTACATCAGGATATCCGGCAGCCGGTATACAATATCTACGGTTTTGTTCGGTTTGCAGACGAAATTGTTGACACCTTCCATGGTCAGGATAAAGCTCAATTATTGGCGCAGTTCAGAAAAGAAACTTATGATGCGATAGAAAGAGGTTTATCACTCAATCCGATTTTACATAGTTTTCAATTGACTGTTAGAAGATATGATATTGACCTTGGGTTGATAGAATCTTTTTTCAGGAGCATGGAAATGGATCTTGAAAAGAATTTTTATGACCAGAGAGATTATAACGAATATATATATGGAAGTGCCGAAGTGGTGGGATTGATGTGCCTGTATGTTTTTTGTGAAGGGGATAAAACCACCTACAATAAATTAAGACCGGCCGCTCAGTCACTTGGTGCAGCCTTTCAAAAGGTAAATTTTCTGAGAGATGTGAAGGCCGATTTCAACGATTTGAATCGAATCTATTTCCCGGGTGTAGATTTTGGAAATTTTACCTCGGTGATGAAATCAGAGATTGAAGCAGACATTGCTTTGGATTTTCGACTGGCCTATGCTGGAATTGTACAGCTTCCCTGGAAAGCAAGATTTGGCGTATATGTTGCATATAAATATTATCTGTCGCTCTTTATACGGATCAAAAGAATTCAGGCTTCAAAGATCTTGAGGCAGAGAATACGAATTCCAAACTATCTTAAGGCAATGATTGTGGTGAGAGCCGGACTGAAAAATCAACTAAAATTAATTGCCTGACATAAACAGGTAGACTTAAAATTTATTCTTTGGAAGAACAGGTAATACTTGTAAATGACTCAGACCATCCCGTTGGTACGATGGGGAAATTGGAAGCGCATCGAAATCCTGTATTGCATAGAGCTTTCAGTGTTTTTATTTTCAACAGCAGCGGAGATATGTTGTTGCAACAACGTGCAATCAATAAATATCATAGCGCAGGATTGTGGACCAATGCCTGTTGCAGTCATCCCAGGCCCGGTGAGGACACCGTTGTGGCGGCTACAAGAAGATTACAGGAGGAACTGGGATTTTCAACAACCCTTGAAAAGACTTTCGATTTTATTTACCAGGCCACTGTAGGAAATGGATTGCATGAATATGAATTTGACCATGTATATATGGGTGAGTATGATAAAGAAATTATGCCTGATCCCGGTGAAGTAAGCGATTTTTGCTTTATGGACATGTCGGCCATACAATCATCCCTGCATGGCAATCCTGAACTTTATACCGCCTGGTTCGCCATAGCCTTTCCAAAAATGGCCCGGTGGAAACAAATGCGCCGTTGATTTTTTGCTTTGGATGTAAAACTGAATCATGAGTTGGATGATGTACATACTTATTCTTGGGGGAACATTTTTAACCATGGAAGGTATTACCTGGTTAACGCATAAATATATTATGCACGGGTGGCTATGGTATTTGCATGAAGACCACCATCGTGAAAAAACTGGTTTTTTTGAAAAAAACGATATGTTCTTCGTAATCTTTGCCTTGCCGAGTTTCAGTTGTATTCTTTTTGGAACAATAGAATCAATTTATTGGCTCCAGGCAATTGGCTTTGGAGTAATGGCGTACGGGATTGCCTATTTTATGGTGCATGATGTAATTATTCACCAGCGGTTTAAATGGTTTTCACGAAGTAACAACACGTATATACGCGCCATCCGTTGGGCACATAAAATGCATCACAAACATATGGACAAACATGACGGTGAGTCCTTTGGTATGCTGTATGTTCATAGGAAGTATTGGGAAAAAGTTAAGAAAAACCGCGCTCTACGCAATGTTCAAAATCAGTAGATGCTTTTTTACCACCTTATATAACGTGTACGTTGTCGTGCACGTTTTGCATTTATAATATGCTGAAATACGATTTTATTATACTGGGTTCCGGTGCGGCCGGCTTAAGCTTGCTGATGAGAATGATCGTTTCTGGCCATTTCACTCAAAAGAGAATTTTATTAATTGACAAGGAAGCGAAAAACAAGAACGATAGAACATGGTGCTATTGGGAGAAAGACAAAGGATTTTTTGAAGCCATCGTTTTCAAAAGATGGGAAAGTTTGTTCTTTCACAGCGACTCATTTTCGCAGGAACTTGATATTTGGCCTTACCAGTATAAAATGATCCGCGGTATTGATTTTTATACTTATTGTTTTGACATTATTAATAGACAGAAAAACATAGATATCAGGTATGGTGAGATAAACGCTGTCGCCTGCAATAAAAATGGAACCAGTATTTACCTGGATGGTGAAGAATTAGTTTGCGCCCCCGCTACTGTTTTCAATTCCCTAAACAATCCTTCAAATATTGTGCAGGGAAATTTAAATTTGCTGCAACATTTCAAGGGATGGTTTATTGAATCAGCTACTGACCAGTTTAACATGGACCAGGCAATACTTATGGATTTCCGGGTTCACCAGCGATATGGTACTTCCTTCATCTACGTACTTCCGGTAACGAATAAAAAGGCTTTGGTAGAATATACTTTGTTCACGCCGCAAACTTTAAACGCCCAACAGTATAAGACGGAGCTTGAGAATTATATCAATCACTTTTTAAAAATTACAAATTATAGCATAACAGAGGAAGAATTTGGCATTATACCCATGAGCAATGCCAGGTTCAAATTTTATGAAAATGGAATGTACAATATCGGAATCGCTGGCGGGCAAACAAAAGCTTCTACCGGCTATACATTTCAGTTTATCCAAAAACAGTCCTGGAAAATCGTGAATTGCCTCATTCAGAACAAACCTTTTTCATCTGTTCCCGTTTCCTCAAAACGATTTCAGTTTTACGATAATGTACTATTGCAGTTGCTTATATCCCAACAATTGAGTGGTAAAGAAATTTTCACCCGCTTATTTCAAAAAAACCGTGCTCAAAGGATTTTCAAATTTCTCGATAATGAATCTTCATTGGGTGAAGAGTTGCTGTTGATCAGCAAGCTACAAACCATTCCTTTTTTAAAGGCGGCTTTGAAGCAATTTTAGTCCGAACCAGGGTGCACAGAAACACATAGAACGTCAAAAAAATAATCTTTACGCTGAGAATAGCATAAAGATTATTTCGAAATGTTGTAACAAATAGCAAGCAATTAGCGGGAGCTTGAATCACTTCTGCCAATATTTGGATCGCTATTCATGTCCTCATCATCCTCGCTTTCCATGTCTTCACTTTCCAGTTCATCATCTTCCATATCGTCAGATACTTCCATATCCTCGTCATCTTCCTTCATAGCACCACCCCGGCCAGAAGAATCTGATTCGCCTCGTCCACCCTGGCTGCCTAATCCAGATTGGCCTTGAGATCCTTGTCCGGATCCTTGTTGGCCACGGCCTTCAGAACCTGTGCCGGACCATCCTTGTTTGGAGTCCTGATCTCCAAGCCCCCTTTGATTACCTTCTTGTTGAGATCTGCCCTGGTCCATGTCGCCTTGTTGGCCCTGTCCCTGGTTTCCCTGACCTCTTGCATTTTCTGCCATAAATTAAATTTTTAAAGTCAAAAATATTATTATTCAATACCTCCTTAATGAGATAAAATATTGTGCCCTCTGACGCCTTCAGGTGGCTCATAAAATGTTCGGTAAAATGTGGAATCAATTCAACATTCAATATGAACGCATCGTAAATAAACTAAAATGGATAACCGATTGCAAGATTAAAAACAAGGTTGTTTTTCCTCCAGGCGGGATTGATAAAATCAATCTGATTGATGACCCACCTGTTTTTTTCGGCTAAAAAAGGTTTACGTAATGGAAAACCAACATCTAATCTCAATACAAGGATATTGATGTCGAAGCGTACACCAACACCCGATCCTACCGCAAGTTCGCTGATAAATTTGTTGGTGAATTTGGCGCCTGGCTTATTCGGATTCTCATTGTATAACCAGATATTGCCCGCATCAACGAACAATGCACCAAATATCATTTCAATGATTTTAAATCTCAATTCTGAGTTCAATTCGAGTTTGATATCGCCCGATTGATCAGGAACAAAACCTTTGCTGCCATAATTCAAAGGAAGATACGTGCCCGGCCCAACCGAACGGCTTCGGAAAGCCCTGAGGCTGTTGTTTCCTCCAACAAAAGATTGTTTTATGAAGGGCAGCTCAAGGGAGTTGCCATGTGGAATACCGACCCCTATTATAATTCTGTTAGCCCAAATGTTCGACTTACTTATTTTTCTATAGACCCGAAAATCGGTTTCTACCTTGACATATTGGGAAAAACGTGCTCCAAAAATCCTTCCTTCATCGTCTCCCTTTTTTACGGTTCCTTTTGTAAACATACCGGCAATGTTGCCGGACAGGTCCAACAGGCCATTGAAATAGATTCCATTGGTTTGTTGCCGTCTTACCAACGAATTGTAGAGATAATTGTAGGTGCCTCCCAGGATAAATTGGGTATCGATCGCTTTGCCTAAGGTTGGATTTTTCAGCAGGCTATCGATGTAAACCTGTTTTACATTGGTGGGCTGTACATACTGTATAGAAATAGGATAAAGCGTGTGTTCCTTTGTTATACTTTCTTTCCATATATAGCCTACAGCTCCACGATAGGAATTGAGGGTATATAATTTTTGCCGGGAAAGTATATCATAACCTATCTGCATATTGGTTCGGGGAACAAATCCGCCTTTCGGGTTGACTGTAAAAAAAGGTGTTATAAATCTTGGAAAAGCGAGGTTCGCTTCTGCTCCGATCCTGAAAGTATTATATCCCCTAAATTGACCGCTATATTGAACTTCAGATCCAACATACGCATCGACCGCTAAAATTTCGCCTCCGCGAAACGTATTTCTATTGGTAAATCCCACTGAAATTTGTGTTCCGGTAAGGTTATTCGATTTGGTGCTGCCGCCTAATTCGGCACGGATTGATTTTTTGGGTAAGGGTGTCAGGTAATAATAAGCGTCCAGGCTGGTATCACCCACCGGTTCGAACCGGTTTTTTACGAATTTAAATATGCCCAGATTTATCAGGCGGTTAAGGGTGGTGTTGTGATCCCTCCGGTTATACAGATCGCCCGGGTCAAACTGCATGGCTTGCGCAAACAATCTTGGATTGTAAAATTTAGAAGAGTCAACAACATAGTACCCCCTAAAAAACCTTGCGTGCGCCGCGTTGGTATCGGCCTGTGCATCGTTGAGTGAATAATTAGAATAGATATAAACCTTGTTGATTTTGTATATTTTTCGCGCCTCTGAAGGAGTTTCCCCTTTCGTATTTACATATAGGTTTACCTTATTGTTACCAATGGTACTGTCCGTATCCACCAGCAAATAATTGGGATCGAAATAATAAAAACCACGGTTTTTCAATCTTGCATCAATCCTGGTTCGTTCTGCTTTAATCACTGCAAGGTCGAAAGGCTCGCCGGATTTTAATAAGCTTCTTTCTTTGGTACGGGAAATAGCCTTTTGAAGATCCGAACTATCTTTTTGAAAAACAACTTCGTTAATGGTATACCGCGTGCCTGGGCTTGCTGTATAAACAGCCCGGGCTTTTTTATTTTTCAGCAGCGTATCGCCCGTCACCGATGCACGGAAATACCCCGTATTTTCTAAAGTATTCTGGAGAATTTTTACATTGTTTTCAAGATTCACGCTGCTCAGCAATACGGGAGGTTCACCCCATTTTTTGAAAAGGCCGCCCATATTGTAGAAGTATAATTTAAAAGGTATACCAAATAACCTGCTATTTGGCCTTGGGCGTGTCAGTGGTTTCAATTGGCTACGGATCGTTGCCTTTTTATTATTAGACAGGCTATCATTTTCTACTTTCACTGAGGCTCCCATATACAGTGCATCGTTAGCAGGTACACGTTTGGTGGTATTGCACGCATTCCCCAGTAATAATGTGGATATTATTATAAAGTATGAAGTCAGTCTCATCATTATTCATCATTTAATTTGGCTTCCGAAACAGGTGCTATTTCTTTTATGTCATCACTAGCCGGTTGACCTTCCGGTTCACGAACCGGTTGCTTTTTTTTCTTACGAAATAATTCTCTGAAGTGATTGTAGTTCACGGTTATGATGAAGTTTACCCCAGTTTCGATGATGTATCCTTCCAGTTCTCCCTCGTATTCATTTTTCCTGTATGCGCGGATCATGTATTTACCGTCCTTGCTCAGCTGGTAATCCAACGCGATGTTACCGGCCAGCCCGCTGGCGGCGCCTCCCTCATTGGCACCCTGCGGGCCTTCCAATTCAAAATTATTTCCCACCGTCACCTTCAGGCGGTCGTTCAATAATTGCTTGGATAAGGAAACATTCAGGTCAGTGCGGTTCCGGGCTGAGCCTGTCGAATAATCTTCAAATGATTGCACATCAAAATTAATTTCAATACCAGCAATCAGGTCGCCTGCCAGGTCATTCAATTGTTCTGCCATTAATTTGCTAACGCTCTGACGCGCTACCATGCCTGCATTAAATCCTCCACCCGCCCCGCTATTGAACGGATTCTCATTAACGAACCGGTTGAACAATAGCACGGCAAACACCTGTTTATTCATTTCAGATTCATCCTGCCGCAATTGTGCAAGCCTCAATTGTACGATTTCGGTTACGTCTCCCGCAGTAAACGTTTTGTTTTCCGGCAACTGGATGTCAAAAGTAATTTCTGGTCTTAGAAGCTCACCGGCGAGTTTTAAGTGTACTTCAAACGGTATTTTTTGTTTATAATAGTTGGGATTTGATCTTGGATCCAAAGTCTGTTCAACGAGTGTTAACGGAGACGTATTGGCAATATAGATGGCCGTTACATCAATATCAGCACGGGTGGGTTCGCCAAGCCAGATGATTTTGCTTCCCTTCTGAATAATAAATTTTCGTTTCAGCAAATTAAAAGATATCTCATACGAGCCTTCATCTATTTCATACGAACCGGTTAACGTCACTTTCCCGCTCTTGTCAATGCCACCGGTCAATTGTGCTTCTCCTTTCATTCTCACGAAATCACCGTTGGCTTCATCAACTACCAGGCTGAAAGTAGCCTTCCGGTTTATTTCGATATTTACCGAAACATCAAGTCCTGTCAGGTCTGCTATATTTAAAGAATCATATGCCGCAAATAAAGTGGTATCTATTTTTACGGAATCCATATCCACAAAACGGACAATGCCTTCTCTTTCCACCACTCCAGGCTTTTGTTGTGGCATCACTACTGTAAAATCCGTGGTTTCATTAATGGTGATCGCGCCATCAACAACCGGTGATATTTCTGTTCCACCGACGTGCAGGTCACTATCAAAATAGAGTTTGCCGTAATAAAGCGCGTTACTCCGTTTCGTTGTGTTGATCGCCTGAAAATTATTTGCGTCGATGTTCAGATCGAAACGGTAATTCATAAAGTTGGATGTATAAGCATATCCATCAACAATTAACGAATTGTTGGTGGAATCCCGGATCGTAAAGGAATCAAACAAAACACCGGCCTGGTTGATCTGAAGATTTTCCTGGTCGATAGTAAAAGAACTGCCCAGCATAACAGGGCTAAAGCCTGCCTTATTGAAACGGAGATTGCCTGATATATCAGGTTTTGCAAAACTTCCCTGAATGGAAACTTTGCCGTCAATATAACCCGATGCGCGGGTTAGGGAACCCATGGATGCGGCTGCAACGGAAGTCATCTGCAATTGCCTGATGTCCACAGATAGATCGTATATGCTTTGGTTCGAAGGCTTCACATAATAATTTCCATTTAAAGCAATATCGTTCCCCTTTCCTGTAAGTGTACCCTGGGCAGAAAATATATTTGGCGAGGTGTTGTTTACTTTCAATGCAAGGTTACCCACGGTATCTTTCATTAAGGTAAGGTCCGTAACAGTTATATCACTGGTAAAGGTTGGTTGTTGAGTTATATTACTAAATAATACCTGGCCATTGAGAGAGCCATCCGCAAGCAAGGTATCCTGTTTTAGAAAGCCGGTGATCGTTCCAATTCTGAAATTACCAAAGGTCACCTGCAAAGGAGCGTTTATAGCGGTTGAAGAACTTTGGATACTTAACTGTTGTGTGCCTTTGCTTAATGTGAAATTACTGATATTGATATCTCCATTATTTGTATTAAGGCGCATCATATTATTTTGCGCAAGGGTCCACGGATCATAATTGAGTAAAAGAGAATCGGCCCGTAACGCAAGCGTGTACACACCAAATTCTGGCTGATTCACTATTCCTCCCAGGCGATATTTATCTGAAGCATTTTTATCTTTGATTCCTACCATAAAATTGATTCTGTTATCGGCAATCACCGCATCAATATTGGTAGCATATAAATTCATGGCAGTTCCGCTGCCAAATTTTTTCATGGTTGCACGCAGCCTGATGGCGCCGGTTGCAGTGCCTGCACTGACGGCAAGGTTTTCAAACCTGTTCCCATTAAAAACAATCAATGGAGTATTTATTTGGGTTTGAAAACCGATGTCGTTTGCGAAATGCCCCCGCATAGAAATAGGCTCCAGATGTTCAAGCCCCGGAACAAATGTTTTTAATAAAGGGGCATTGATGATCTGCGCATTGAATGTGAAATCATAGGGTTCAACAGCAACCATTTTGTAATTCGGAATCAATGTGTAATAAGGTTGAATGGATTGTTGAATGACTGTTGCCAGTTGTATCAGGTTATACTGACCGTTTAACTGGGCATTAATAGCATCACTTTTTAAGCGGATAAATTGTCCTGAATCTGTTCTTCCCGCGCTGAGATCAATGCTGTCCAGCGCAAAACGTTGATCCTTTGTTACCAGCATGGAATTGGTAATTAAAAGCTGACCTTCCAGGTTTTTTGGATCTGTCACAGGAAAATTTCCGGTCATGGTTCCGCGGTAAACAAACACGTCTGGCGTAAGATGTAAGGGAAGTGTTTTAAGACTATCAATTTCAGTTGTAAACTGTATGGATGGAAACGTGGCGGAGAGATCCGATGTCGCATTCAGTGTAAGATGAATATTCGGATCGTTCACGGCAATGTCCGCGGCTATCTGTTGTTTTGCGAGGTTCGCATTCAGTTTTACGTTGGTGTAATTGTATTTATTAACGACAGCAGATAGAATGGTTCCATTTATTCTGGCATCGGCTGTTTTTGGATCAAGTCCTTTTCCAACCGCAGTAATGTTCGCGGTAATGGAACCGAAAGATTGTTCATTTTGTAATATTTTTCCAAGATTCAGGCTACGTGTTGTCAGAACAGTATTGTATTTGAAATTATCAGGTGATGTAAGATTGCCAAAAACTCCATCAACGGATGCACTTCCGAGATTGGTGCGGATATCGAGGTCTGTTCTCATGGATGCCATATTTCCTGCTACGGTTCCACTTGCATCCACGCGGTCTGGTAAAGTTATATTTGCAGGCAAAGTGTTTTTTGGAATGAGTGCTTCAATATCTTTCCTTGTAGTACTAAGCGTTTTTATTCGAAGCGAGGTATTTAATTTGTTGATGTCTGGAAGGCCGTTTAAGGTTCCGGTAACATCAAGGCGTGTATTTTGTAATCCGTGGAAATTCAATTCATGTATTTGCAGGTTAGCAACAGACCCGGTAACCCGGCTATTGATAAACCATACCGCCGATCGGTTTTCAAAAGCTGGTTGAGAGGCAAGTTGAGGGGCGAATAGAAGAATGTCTTTGGTTTGAATCCTGCTATTTTCAAGCTCTATATCCAGCTGCATAGAGCCAATATCATTTTGCAAAGCTTCAATCGACGGATATTGGATGGAAGCTGACCGCCGGATCGTTGTACCCGGTGTTTCCAATAATAGATCTTTGAGGTAAGCTTGTTTATCAGAGTACAGGATTTTTGTTTGTAAAGCAACCAATTCAAAGCCGCTTTGCTCTCTAAACCGGGCTTTGGTAATCTGCGCTGCGATAGAATCAAGGGTGAAAATAAAATCATCCGCATGAAAGGTCAGTTGCTGAGCTTTGATATGCGCATAGTCCATTCCGTATGCCAGCCGTGGCAGGTTATCATTGTCAAATTGAAAATTATCATTGTTTAGCCGGATCTTATCAACTATAAATCTCCAATCATTTTGCGCCTGGCTTTGAACTTCCTGTTTTGCTTCTTTAATAATTACTTTGGCTGCTTCTTTCCTGCCAAGCCTGATGGAGGCAGTGGTTTGATTCAATTGCAATTCATCCAGCCTGATGGTTTTATTATGCATATCAATATTCTCAGCCCGCACTACCAGGTTGCCCAGGTTTAAGTTTGTATAAAATGCTGAAACATCATTTTTATAATCCAGGACAATGTTTTCTAAGGTTAATTCTTTGAAATCAACATCGAATGGAGTGGGTTGTACAGCCTCTGCCATATCCTGTGAAGCGGGTTGGGATTGCACCAAAGGTTTGTATTGATAGATCGATGCTCTAACCCCGCTCAACTTTGAGACAGGAACATCATAGATTTGTTTTTCAGGATCAAAGGTTTCGATATTGGTTTCAAAATGCTCCAGCCAGATATTCATATCGTTCCCGGTAACGGCATCTTTGTATACCAACCTGATTTTATCTAACCGGATTTCATCCAGTGCAATTTTAACAGCGGCAGTATCTGCAGGATTAACGGGGGTATTTTTTTTAGGAACAAAAGCATCGATGATAAACTGAAAGTTAAAAACGGTGTCCGGCAAAACTCTTTTAATTTTTGCAGTAACATCCCGCAGTTCTACCTGTTTGATCTCAATATTACTATTGATCAGTTTGAACATATTTATATTGACACT
>Ga0136634_10000497_pt1 | contig 17280 bp, 13 predicted proteins | sample AntDrymUQ8332106_2_FD_104654 | JGI IMG/M metagenome (GOLD analysis project Ga0136634, IMG submission 104654) | Polar desert sand microbial communities from Dry Valleys, Antarctica - metaG UQ833 (21.06) | ecosystem: Environmental > Terrestrial > Soil > Desert | place: Antarctica: Dry Valley... | reverse complement strand
TAGGAACATTTGGAAATCCTTCCCTATATGAAGGGAAAGTAAGTACCTGACTTAATGCAAGGTATGGCCGGATGTCTTGTTGAAATCCTTCATGAATGATATCGGGATCCATATCAATAGTTCGTTTCGTTTTTTCTGATATCGGATCAAGATCCTGCTCATACGGACCGACCAGTAGAAGCTTCATCCCAGTACCTTTTTGCTTCAACTGGATAAAGGCTTCGACAAGTTCTTCAATTCCTTTGTCTCTTACCAGCCTGCCAATAAAAAGAAATATAAAATGATCTGCGGTCAGATCCAAACGCTTTCCCAATTCATTTGCAGAAGAACGGATAGCCGGGGTACATTGAAAAAAATCCGTGTCAATACCATTGCTGCTGCCGTTCCCCAATACTTTCAGTTTGTTTTTTTTACAGAATTTATTTTGGGATATGAACTCTGCAAGTTTTTTAGAATTTGGGTATATTCTGGTGGCGCACAAGTACGTCAATCGTTCTGTGCTCTTCAGGATCTTTTTTTTCAACCCAGAGCTTTCCATCAACGGCATTCCGGCAACGGTATGTATGCGTATTGGAACACCGGCTAAACGACCAGCCATCATTCCTAAAAGCCCTGCTTTGGGGGTATGGGTATGAACAATTGCAGGCTTTTCTTTTTTCAATAAACGATACAGTTCCCACAGAGCCTTTATATCCTGCGCAGGGGTTATAGACCGGGTCATGCGAACAGAAGCCGTTCTTACCCCTTCGTGAACAGATACTTCCTCGAGCATTTCTTCTGGCGATGAAACAGCCAGCACATCATAAAAGGACGACATGAATTTAAGCTGATGCCTAAGAAGCACCCGCAATGAACTGGGAACTGTGGTTATTCGTATAAGCTTTACGGGTGTCATTTACTATTAATAAAATTTAAATGCTACAGTTACCCTTTTTAGAATGAAAAAATAAACATCCTTTTTTCGACCAAAATATTATATTATTATAGGACGATTAACTATACTTTTTAATATCATGCAATTTAGATCTGCAACACAAAAAGACACATCCGCTATCGTTGACCTTCTTAAAAGATCACTGGGCGAATCAACAATCCCGAAGTCAGAATTATTATGGGACTGGAAACATAACCAAAATCCTTTTGGTCCTTCATACATTTTATTGGCAGAAGAAAACGAACAGCTTGTAGGCTTAAGAGCTTTCATGCAATGGGAATGGCAGTGGAAGGGACAAATTTACAAAGCTATCCGTGCCGTGGATACGGCGACTCATCCTGATCACCAGGGAAAGGGAATATTTAAAAAACTTACACTTCATCAAATAGATATTTGTAAACAGGAAGGGATCGGTTTTGTTTTTAATACTCCCAATGACCAAAGCAAGCCCGGGTACCTGAAAATGGGATGGGTTGACCAGGGGAGATTGCCACTAAAGTTCAAACTCCTTCGCCCTTTGTCGTTGGTATTTTCACGGATTTTCAAAGAAAAGAAAAATTTAAAAAATGAAGAGGACCTATCATTGGTTCAAACCTGGCGCCCCGATATATCCAATCTTATAAAGGAGGATATAAGCAAATCGGATCATTTGTCCTCCTATCTTTCGCCCCGGTATATCTCCTGGCGTTATGAAAAAAATCCTTTGTTCACTTATAATTACTTCACGGATCATACAAATTTTTTGATGATCAGTCGAATCAAAAAACACTCATTTGCCCGCGAACTCCGGCTTGTAGAGTTTGTCTTGTTAAACCGGGAATCTGATCTTAAAAAGCTGAATACTGAAATAAAAAAACAGGTCCTGGAATTTTGCAAAAAAAATAAAATAGATATTATTTCTGTATCCGGGCTTCAATATGCTTTGTACAAAGCATGCTTCAGATGGATGGGTATAATTCCTATAAAAGATATGGGGCCATCAATTACTTTAAGAGACTTGAACATGAATGAACAATTTCCGCATTTACTGAAAATTGATAATTGGAATTATTCATTAGGAGATCTGGAATTGTTTTGAACTTTTTAAAAATATTTTAAAAGACAGGCCTATTGTACTCTCTCCAAATAACAGTTCCATAACCAGACCCGATCAGCAATTTTCAAAGTAGGTGCTTTGCGTACTCTCCCATATTCCAGCTTGTCATTCCGTGCTGTTTTTTGCAGTTTTCATACTCATTCAAAATGAATTCAAGATTATTGAGATTTTCTTTCGGAAAGTCTCCGAAATTCTCCGGATGCCACCACAAATGATAGCATTCTTTATGAATGGCCGCAGTTCTTAATTCTTTCAATATTCGTCGCAAACTCAATGTATTTGACCAGCTGTATTTTGAATGCCAAGGGCGAAGTAAACGGCTTGCCGGCAGTTGTATTGGTTCATTTTGTTTTACCCCAACGGCATGCAATGGATACGATGTACGACCTCCCAATTGAATATATGCATCACCGGTACGGTAAATTTTTCTCAATATTTGAGGCTTACCATCGGCGATGGGAGTCCAAAACCATTTATCGGGATTAGAACGCACAACTTTAATTTCATTCAGGTAACAGATTCTAAGACTTTCTTCATTAAACTGGTTTCTGGGAAACACTAACGAGATAGGCTTACTGTTAAATTTCAGAGCAGTATTTTTCGCAGCCTTCAGATCAGCATCAAAAGCTTCATGCCCATTCTGTTTTTCCAGGCAGTAATAATGAGCAAATGTGTGAGTCCCCAATTCTTGCCCCGGGAATTGTAAAATATTTTCTATTGCCTGAGGCGCAAAATGAGCAAAGTATAAATCTTCAGGTAAACCATGTTGATCAACCCATTTATAAGCAGAGTATTTTTCCGAAGTATAGTCAGGCTGGATGGAAGGCTTCAGCTGATCCCACTCATTACGGTCTTGAGCAAACATTCCTCCCACGGTTGCCCACGTTACATTCACTTCATATTTCTCAAAAAGTCTCAGCAATTCGGGAATAAGTTGTAAAGTATTCTGATAACATTCCTTTCTGCCCAGGCGATCTTTTTTGTCGAATACTCCCCAATGCAATTCAAAATCAAGTGATATTGTAAAAATGCCCTGCATGTATGATTACGTTAATTGCATTTGTTTTGCCGCATTCATCTCCATCAATTTCGCTCTTTTGCTTACCAGTATATTTTTTTTATAATCCATGAAGCAAATGATAACGAAAAGTAAAAAATACATAACCATGCTCTTTTGACGGATAATGATACCCAGATTTGAAAGCGTACCCGATAACGCAAAAGATGTTGCCAAAAATGTAACTGCAGAGGTTTTCACCAGTACCGGAGATTTTTTTAGAAATCCCCAAAATTTACGATCAAAAAGTTTGTACGCAAGAAATACATAAAGGAGATTCTCAAAGGATACAACAATTCCAATGATGTTTGGCGCATCCAGAAAGAGTGGTCTGAACCAGAAGGTAAGCAGTTTAAAAATTAAAGGATAATTCGACGTGTCCAGGCCGGATCCTGCCTTAGCCAGTTCGAAAGCCCGAGTGCTGGAAAACTGATTAAAGCTGTCTATTAAATTATCCTGATCCAGGCCGACAAAAGCCAGTATGGTATCATACAAAAAAACGAGCGCAATCGCACTGCCGGCAAACACTACAAACTTCTGATAAAAAGGAATTTTTTGCTTTCCTGTAAAAATACCCAACACGATTCCAACGCCCATGAACAAAAAAACATGCGGGCGTACATGATACACAATTATTAGCCCTATAATTAAAGCGATTTTCCGCGAGCTTAAACGGCTAAGTCCATATATGGCCATGGCAATACCCAGAAAAATAATGGATCCCTTACCCAGTGAGGCGGTCCAATAATGCATATTTGGAAGGAAGATAAATAAAGTGACGAGGTCATAGTTATACAATTTGTGCTTGAATTGTAAATTCTCTTTAAAGACAATATAGAAATAAATAAATCCCCAATATCCAAACCACGAAAACAGCACCATCATCATTTCAAAAGAAAAAAACAAGTAGTTGGTGAAAGGATATGAAACAAAATGCATAAATCGTGTACCCGTTGTATAAGCATCAACCCAGTTTGCATATTGGAAAGACATTAAGTAATAGGTAACCGAATCTGACCTTGAAGTGAGCGTCATGATGTAATAAATAAGCGCAAACAACATATGATACCAGTAAAGGTTCTGTAGAAGCTTTAACGGAAGCCATGGTAACCCTGCCTTAAACTTTGCAAGTAATGGGTTGTTTATAGCGTACAACAAAACAATTAAAATGATAGCACCAATCACAAGATCAATTTAGAAGATTTCTATAAATATTTTCTAATTCATTCACCATTTTTTGCATGTTGAATGATTCTTTTACAGTTTCCCGTGCAGCCTTTGCCATGATTTTTGTACGATCCGGTTCTTGAAGATATTTTGATAAACGCTCTACCATTTGCATTGGGTCGTTTACAGGAACCAAAATTCCGTTGATGTTGTCTTTAACCAATTCGGGAATGCCGCCGGCAGCAGTACAGGCAGGCATACAACCCATGCTCATCGCTTCTAATAATGCTATCGGCAGTCCTTCAAATTCTGAGCTCATCATAAATATATCCATAGCCTGCAGATAAGGTCTCGTTTCGGACTGCAATCCAACAAAATGAAGATAATTCTGCATTTCCAGAGATTCGGCTTTGTGATGTATTTCTTTTTTCAGAAGGCCATCTCCCACTATAATAAAGTGCGTTTCAGGATTTTTTTCATGTACGGCCTTTGCAATATCGAGCCAAATATCCAGGCGCTTTTGTTTGCGGAATACACAGGTAATACCTATAACCGGTGAATGGGGGGAGATATTTAATTCTTTTCGAATGTCTCTGCTATTTTCATACGAACTGCTATATTTTTCTATATTAATACCATTAGAAACCACCTGAATAATTGGGCGGTTTTTATGGTGATGTTTCCTAATAGAGTCGGCTACATCTTCCGAAACGGCAATGACTCTATCCTGGTTGATAAAGCTTATTTTATTGAGGTAGAAAGTTAACTTGTGGTAACGCTCCCACTTATTGTGTTCTGTATATACTACCGGGATCCCGGTCATTTTTCCAACAATTCGGCCAACGATGCCTGCCCAGGGAAGATGGCAATGAATAAGTTGAATATTATGTTGTTTTACGTAGGCTGAAATTTTTCGCGCCTTCAATATAATTTTAAAATTATTTGATGCTGAAAAACAAGTTACCCGACCACCTTCTTTTTCAATCGCTTCAACCATTTGGTATTTCCAGGGTATAAAATAAATGTAATGAAACTCATACCTCTTTTTATTATGTTTATTAAGCGTTTCGGGCAACAGCATTTCTGCGCCGCCTCGTCCCAGGGATTTAATAATGTGAAGAATAGGCACAGAGGCATTACTTACGGGTGTACCATTTTCTTTTAAGTTGTTCATGGGGGTTAGAATAATGAATTAAATGCGAACGAGAATCTAAGTAACCAGGGATTTGTAGGCAGTTACGAATCTCCTCACAATCTGCGTGTTTAAATAATCCGACAGAACAAGCTTATGAGCATTTTCAACAAGTTTATGATTTTGAGGCGTATCAAGAGTAGCTTCTAAAATACCATCAGCAAACGCACTCTTATCACCTTTCGGTACAAGTCTTCCGGTTTCGTCGTTTTTTACGATTTCCTTAATTCCACCCACATCGTATGCAACCACCGGTATCTTGCAATAGAAGGCCTCTAAAAGAACCCCCGGCAGTCCCTCAATAATGCTTGGTAAAACCAAAACGTCTGAGCGTCGTATATGTTCCATTGGATTTTTTTGAAAACCCAAAAATTTTATTTTTGAGCCGAGGCCTTTTAATCTGACAATCTCTTCTATTTGATTCTTCCCTGGACCATCCCCAACAAGATAAAGGACTGCAGCTTGCTTTTTATTAAGAATCAATTCAAAAATTTCTATCAGTTCCGGATGATTTTTTTCAAAAGTAAAACCACCTACATGAATTATTCGTAGTTCGTGCCCGTTTAATTGTTCACTGCTATTTTCTATGCATTTCCCCTCAGTGGTTGATTCAGCATCCTCAATACCAATGGGGATCGTTGTTACCTTGTTTCTGTATGTTGGGAACAATTCTGAAAAATCATTTGCCGAAGTATTGCTTACTGAGATTATCCGATCGGTAAAACGAAACAAAAAACCGCTCCATATTTTCTGAGGCAAAGTTTTAATGTAAAGACTGATCGTGCTGGCATTTCTGAATATAATAGGTTGTTTCCACCTATACACTATTTTAGAGAACACAGCATATTTCAGCGTATCGCCTGCATTGGCCTGGATAATATCCGGTTTTTCGTCCTTAATGATCTTTGCCAGCCTTTTCCAGGCTCCAATATCATACAATCGACCTTTTGGATTACCATTCAATGAAATAACATTTCCATTAAAAGGTAGAGTTGCCGTACCGGAAAATACACTTACCAGAATAGCTGTATTACCGCAGAGATTTAGATGTGTTGAAAGTTGTGAAGCAAAAACTTCGGCCCCGCGCAATTGTGGTTTCTGGATCAGTTGCAGAACTTTCAATTGCTTTTAGAAATTATTGTGTGTAAATAATTTTCAAAACTGTTCACTATTTTATCCAGTTCAAAATGTTCCTTGGCATAATCATGCGCTTTCATGGCCATGTTATTTGCAATATCGCGGTTATGCTGAAACCAAAGCATTGCACTCTTAATTTCTTCTGCAGATTCGCTGTGAAAAAGATAGCCGGTTTCCATGTGAGTAACTGCCTCTTTATTTTGAGATATATCCGAAGCAAGAACGGGCAGGCCGGCAAACATAGCTTCTACCAATGCACCGCTAAAGCCTTCAACCAGAGATGGAAAAACAAAACAGTCGTATTCAGCTAACAAGGCGGGTACATCATTTCTTGCACCTAATAAAAAAACATTATTTTCCAGATTATTATCCTTGATGAGTTTTGTAAGCTCTTTCATAAGAGGCCCGTCACCGACGATCGATAATGAAGAAGAGGGATGTTGTTCAACAAATTTTTTAAATCCCATGATCATAAACCTGTGACCCTTCACTGGAAAAAGTCTGCTCACATTTAAAAAGCGAATCGGATTGTGAGTGGTCTCAGCGGTAAAGATTTTTGTTTTAAACTTATGACTATCTCTTCCCCTGTTAATCACCATAATTTTTTGGGGTTGTATGCCCAGGTGTTTCGCATTGGCATCTTTTATCGACTGAGAATTTGAAACAAAGCCTACACAGATTTTGCTGGTGGCCTTATTTATCAATTTGAAAAAAGAAACCAGCTGCCTGGCTTTCCAGGACAAATGTTGATTATAGGATTTACAATACAAATCGTTGACAAAAGTTCCTATAACAGGTATATTGCTTGACCGGCCAATTAATCGGGTGATAATTTCGGACCGGGTTAAATACGCCACCATTAAATCCGGTTTCTCTATTTCAATTACCTTCTTTAATTTTCTATATGCTTCAATGAATCCATACTTCTGCTGTATATTAAAGGAATGCACTTTAATGCCGTTATCATCAAACCTCGATTTCAAAATTTCGCCCTTATACAAATGACATACTACTGGTTTAATTTTTTTAAACCGTCTTGTATTTTCGAGCAGACTTTGTTCAGCACCTCCCAATTGCAGTGTATCAATCACAAATAATACTTTCTTACGCTCGATACTCATTGCAGTAATATTTATGGCTTTCTCCGAGGTTTGTGTAGTATTTGTCTTGGGATAACTGGTATCATTTGCCAATGACCCAAACATCTGATTTTCGATCGAACTTCCAGTCAAATCAGAATTTTTAATTAGCCCTTTTCTTTTCATACTGGAATTGCAGTGATTTGGGATCGAGTGTTTTACCTTCGATGCCTCTTAAGCCATGCCATATTCCCACAAACCGTAATTTAACTCTCTTAAATCTGTCAGGCGCCAGTATTGCGGCTGCAATAATAAATTTTGATTGGGTAACTACGTATCCAAACAAACTCATTAGAGAAAAATATTGCTTTAATATAAGCATGTGGTTCCTTGAATGATAGTAACCTCGCCACAGTGTGTTTTTTGTAAACTGCCCTCCCCCACCCAAATGCAATCTATTAATAGAATCCATGTTTAATACGCCTACTTTAAAGCCATTTTTCTTTATGCGCTTACAATATTCATAATCTTCACACATCATGAAATATTTTTCGCTGGGTGCGCCAATTTGCGAAACAACATTTGCTTTAACAATAGCTCCATCAATCAGAATAAAATCGGCTTCCTTGATTTTATTTTGAGCCGTGATGGGCTTCTTCATTCCATACTTTATCGTAAATCCGCTTGAGCCCAGGATGTCAAAGCCAGAGCCCTCTATATTCTTAACCAAAACGCTAAGCGTATCATTCGCCTGAAAACTGTCATCATCCATTATCCAGAAGTAATCAAAATTTTTCTGTTTAAGCGCATATTCCATTCCATGCGCAATTCCTCCGGCATATCCGTAATTCTTATCCAAAAAAAGACACTGAATAAATTCGCCATCATTTATTGAGGAAAGAAAAGCTTTTGTGTCATCAGTGCTATTGTTATCCACTACTACAACATATGCAGGCTGTAACGTTTGGGCCCTTATGTGAGACAGTGCTGTTTTCAACACATCCACGCGGTTATAAGTAACCAAAACTGCACAAACAAGTTTATTCATAAGCACTGGTTTTAAAATATTTCCTCACAAATAATCTGCTGACTGATTGTAATTCTAAGTTTATAAAAAATGTATTAAAGAAAAGTGTATTTAAATACTCGTAGATAATTAGCTGTTGTATATGGGTTTAATCTTATTGCTTTTAATAAATAGCGGACAGATTCTCTTCTTTGCTTGAGTTTATAATTAGAGAAAGCAATAACAGCATAAATATTTGAAATGTCTTTCGGGTTGTTTTTATGAATGAAATCGTAGTGTTTTTTCAGGAACTGCATGCTGCCCATCCTGAGCTTTTCCCAATTGGTTCTAATCCGTGGTCCGTCATGGACATTTATTTGAACGAGGTGCTCGTGTACAGCAAGTATTTTAATACCGGTCTTTTCTAAATATGTAAGCAACCGATAGCCAAGATCTGTCTGAATATTGGATTTCATATCCGAATCATAGCCGCCTATGGCCAAAAAAACTGACGGCTTAAGGAATAAAGATCCACAAGTAAATTTAGATCTTACTATTTCCCCCGATACCCTTAATGCATCAAGCCCTTCCTTGATCAATGATCCGTCTATTAATTTTCTAATTGCACCAACACAAACAACATGAGTGTCTTCTTTTAAATTAGTATTTACAACCTCAAGCCAGTTTGGATAGGCTTCATCATCGCTGTCTAAAAAAGTAATGAAACTGCCTGTGGCGTGGGAAGCTCCGACATTCAGACTATCTGCCTGTCCTGAATTCTTCTTTTTAATATATTTAATCCTCGTATCCTGTAAATATTGCTGAATAGTCTGTTCTGTGTTATCCGTTGAACCGTCGTCTACAAGTAATAATTCCCAATCTTTGAATGTTTGATTGATAATGCTCTGAATCGTTATCTGAACCAGATCCTCCCGATCATATGTGGGAGTAATTATTGTAAACTTCGGATTTGACACTACTACAGTTTTAGGGGTAATTAATTAAGATTCAATGGCAATGTTTTGCAAGCCAATTAATAGATATGGATTGTGCTGAACAGCTTATACGGATTGAAACGAAACCATTTTCTTAAATCGTGATGAATTCGTGATCATTTCATTAAAAGTTCCTGAGGCAGAAACTTTTCCATTATCCATCAAATAAATAATATCAGCCTCTTTGATTGTAGATAAGCGATGTGCAATGACAACGATCGTATACCTTCCATGCAGTTTTTCAATATTTTCCTGTATTATCCTCTCGGTTTCAGAATCCAAAGCTGATGTTGCTTCATCAAGAATTAAAATTTCACAATTTTTGAAAAGTTCTCGTGCTATCGAAATCCTTTGTTTCTGGCCGCCGGAAATTAATATGCCATTGTCGCCCAGACTGGTTGCTTCTTTATCGGGCAAAGAATTAATAAATTCTTTTAGAGATGCCATTTCTAAAACTTCTTCGAACCGTTTTATATTTTCAGGTGTTGGATCGGCCCAAAAGGTGATATTATTAAAAATAGTATCATTAAAAATTACTGACTCCTGGGATATATATCCAATTTTATCTCTATAACTATTTAGGCTGTAATTCGTTAGAGAAGTACCGTCAATTAATATTTCACCGGCTGCTGGTGAAAATAATCCGGCAATAAGGTTAGCTACGGTAGTTTTACCGGAACCACTTTCACCTATCAGTGCTACTGTTTGATTAACTGGTATTTTAATATTGATCCTGTCCAACGCCTTTATGCGATCATAATATAGATCAATATTTCGAAGAAAGATTTGTTTTTTAACGCCTTTAAACTCTGCTGTTCCCATCACTTCTTCTGCATCGGCCATTTGCTTTGCAGAGGCAGATATTGCGTACATGCCGCCTATGTTTTCTATAAAATGCTGCCAATCATTTTGCACCTGGACAAGAAAATTTAAAGCCCTGTAGAAAAGGAATAAACTTAAAAGGATCGTATTTAGACTGGTTCCCATCACGTTCATCTGAAACAGAATAACCGCACAAACAATAGTTATTATGATAGGTTCTTTTATGCTATACGAAATGGCTTTTATTTTGCCCATATTCCTATTTAAGCGCTCAAACTTGCCTATAACCTTTTCAAGCCTTGTTACATATTTGGTAAAGGTATTTGTGGACTTTAAGTATTTAAAGTTGTGGATGGTTTGGATTATGTAATTATTACTCTCAACAGCTCTTTTCGTCAAATCAATCGAATTTCGTTTCGTTTTTTTATAGATTTTCCGGTATATAATATTGGAAAGTAAAGATCCTACCAGGACTAACAAGGCAAATTGATAATTTGCAAGAAATGCCAGAATTATATAAGTCGATAACATGAAAAAATACTGGGCAGCTGTGAAATAAGAAGTCATACCTGCAAACAAGCGCCCTACCTCGGCAGTAAACGTGTTCTGAATCTTACCCGCATCAAGTTCCAAAAATCCACTATAAGACAATCCCTGAAGCCTCACGAGAAGTTCCTTGCGAACTTTCATCATAAAAGTTTGGCGAAGGGTAGCATAGAAATTCAGCTGAATAAATTTGAGTATTCCTTTGAACGTAAACAAACATACTAAAATTCCCAGGATGGTAGGTACCGTTAATTTGAATCCGAGGTTGTGTATAAGGTCAACAATATGATGCAACTGACCTAATGATTGTTTGCCCGTTTGCTGCTCATCAGGATTGCCTACTAATTCTAATAATGGAATAAACATGGCCAGGCCCAAGCCATCGAGCAAGCTAACGAGAACGCTCAGCAGCAGGTATATTAAAAGACTATTCCCTGTAATTCGGTAATAAAAATTGAAATAGCCCCAGAAAGAATTTTTTAAATTTAGATTTATCATTGAAGTAATATAGGGTGGTAAAAAAAGCCTTTGCCTTTAAGCATAATATTTAATTCCCTGAAATTCATGGGAGGCATTGCATTGTATGATTGACTTTATACAATCGTTGAATCTTTTTTTGATGACGGAATTCCATTTTTACTACCACGTTTCTTGCCATCCATATAATAATTGTAAGAGCCAAGATTTTCTTTCTGGAAGCCCTTATTTCTTTGAATGGAATTAATTACAATAGATAAGTGCGGAAGTTTTTTGTTAACACTTAATTCATTCAGCAATTTGACAGATGAACGATAAGAATATCTATGTCGTAAAATGAAAAGGGTTAAATCAACCATATTACCAATAATAATGGAGTCTGACACTATGCCCACCGGTGGGGTATCAACAACTACGTAATCGTAATTATTACGGAGATATTCAAAAAATGTTTGCAATTTTTTAGTCAGGATCAATTCACCGGGATTTGGTGGTACAGGTCCACAGGTTATAAAGGAGAGATTTTCATATTCTTTATTAGTTTGAATAATATCCCGTGGCAGCATGTCAGTGCTTATTAAATAATCTGTCATGCCAGGTCTTGTATTTAAACCCAATGTCTTTGCTATATGTGGCCTGCGCAAATCCAATTCTACCAATATTACTTTTTTGCCCGTTGAAGCCAAAGTATTTGCAAGATTAATACTTACAAAGCTCTTACCTTCTCCTGGCATAGTGGAAGTAACCATCAAAACCTTTCCGGCAGTTTCCTGTTTTAAGTATATCAGATTGGTGCGCAAACTTCTGAATTGTTCGGCAATACCAGTTTGATAGCCGGCAGATACGATGATCTCTTTTGTGGTTTGCGGTTCCATTTCAATTTCCCCAGCGATAGGTAGAGAAGTTACATTTTCAATATCTTTTCTTGTTTCAATTTTTTTATTCAGAAGCATTCTTATTAAGATAATCAGCGCTGGCAGCAAAAGAGCCAGGCCAATTGCCGGCCCGTAAATCATCAATGGCTTGGGATATAAAATATCATTGTTGGTTCTGGAATCAATAATGCGGGATTCTCCGATTTGAGAAGAAACCAGTTGAATATTTTTATCTTCTTTCTTTTGTAGTAAAAAGATATACTGTGTCTGTTTTAAGTTCATTAATCTGTTTACCTGCACATAGTCTTTTTCTTTCTCCGGCATGGTTTGAAACCTTGACGTTGTTGTTCTTTCCTGTGTTGCTAAAAATTCGTTAGTAGACCTAATTTCCTTTTTAAGGTTTTCAACGCTGTTTAATATGTTACCTCTTAAATCTTGTAATTCTTTACTAATTCCTGCCAGCCTTGGATCGAATGTAGTACCCCTGTCAAGAATACGCGTCTTTTCAAGAACCTTTTCATTGTACCTGGTTACCAAACTCGATAACACTGCATCGCCCAGATTACTTGCATTGGATATTACCTGTTCCTGCCCGGAAAAATTTCTAATATTTGACTCTACAAGTTCAGCCATCTGTCTTTTGGCTTCATTGTCGTTTTTCTTAGCATCAAGAGCGGTAAGATTGGTGAGCAATTGAGTAGCAGAGGAGGATACATCGTTCACTTTGTTACTGATTTTGAAATCGCGTATCAGATTTTCCTGCTGAAGCAATTCGCCACCTACTGAAGCCACTCTTTCATTTAAAAACTCAATTTCTTTTCTTAATGACTGGTTTTTAAAATCAAGATTGGAATGATCGTATGTATTTATTAATACATCGACTATTTTGGTTGCTCTATTGGGCAATTCATCCTTTACTAAGATCTGCAGCATGCCCGGTCCCGCCTTAGCAGCGGGCTGAACAGTTATACGAGATAAAAGTTTCGAAATAGCATCGGGTCTTCCGTCATAGGACATTCTGTACTCGGTATTAAAATCAGGTGTGGTATATGATTTTAAAGTAAGGAGTAAAGTATCTTTTGCAATCACCAAAGGTTGGCCATAATACCCTTTTATATTTTTTTCCTCAGATTGAAGGGAATAGGATGTCTCAGATAAAAATAGTTTATGGGTAGGTAAATAGCTATCCGGAGAAGATTTAATAATTTTCAGGGCAAATGGAAGATCGTCTAAGTCTTCGGCATTGCTTCGTACCGTTCCGGATTTTACTACGGAAATATCCAGGTTCAACGAGTCAACTACGGCACCTAATAAAGCTTCCGATTGAAGTTTGAATATCTCATTGGATGGATCACCCATTGCCCCCCCGGCCATCGCCGGGCCGCCTGATGCAAAGGCTGAACCCGCTAAAGTGGTACTGCTGGCATCATTAGGGCCTTTTACCAATATGAACGTTGAAACTTCATAAAGAGGTGGCGTATAACGCAAATAAAGATAAGCCGCCGTGCCAAAAATGGCAAGCGTTATTAGAAACCAGTAAAAGTTGCTTATCAGTTTTGAAAAATATCTATTAATATCAAAACCGGAACTGGTTTCTTTTTCCTCGGTAAATGTCTGCTGCTCCATCACTTAATATTTTAAATTAATTTCTGAAAATTATATACCCGATAGAGACGAATCCTACAAGTACGCTAACTAAAGACGTAACAAAAGTAAAATCCTCCTGGAAGAGCTTTCTTTTGAACGGCTGTACATATAACACATCATTATGTCTCATTTCGAATATCTCTGGATCATAGAGCACATCCTTCTTTCTTAAGTCCATTTTGATAATAGTCCTCTCCCCATTATAATCGCGATATAATTGAATGTCACTTCGTTTTGCCGTATTGGGTAAATCACCAGCTGCCGCCAGAGCCTGGAAGATGGTTGTCCGTTGCATATCCAAAACGAATGTTCCCGGACTGTTTACTTCTCCTAAAACTGTAATCCTGAAAGTATTAAAACGAACCTCCACTAAAGGATCTTTTACATACTTCCCGATCAATTGTGTTAATGACTCTTTTAACTGTCTTTCCGTAAGTCCCAATACCTTGATTCTTCCGATAATAGGAAATTCAATATAGCCAAGGGGGTTAACAAGATATCCTGACCCTACGGCTGCAGCCCCTGAAGCGGCGCCTCCTTGTGTGTTGAAATAAGCAATGGCATCTTTTTCTTCGGCAGTGATGAGAATATTTATATTGTCGCCATATTCAATGACCCTTTCTGCTTTGGCAATAGGAGGAAGAAAAATATGAGTAGAATCAGGTAAATCATTGAAGTATTTTAAATTTTTGACACCGGAGCACGACGAAAAACCAATCCAAAAGGCAAAAGCGATTACAAATACAAAGTAAAGATTGAAATGTTGACGACGATCTTTCATGTTTATTATTTTGCGGTATTAATTGTAAGCATTGATTTGAAGTTTAAAATCATAGAATGGATGGATAAAAATGAGATTCTGCGTCTTACTATATAATGGCAAATAGTTATGTTAGAGGAAATTGGCGGAAAAACGCTTTCTTGAACTGTTTTTTTATGGTAAAGATATAAGGACTATGATAAAAACCTACTATCCCGCCTTAAAATAATCTTTATACCAGGTAATAAAATGCTTAATTCCCTGCTGAACTGAAATCTGAGGCAAATACCCGGTATCGGTGATCAGATCTGTTATATCTGCATGGGTCGCCGGCACGTCACCCGCCTGCATGGGTAAAAATTCCTTTATTGCTTTTTTGCCCAACTCGTTCTCAATGGCCTCAATAAATTCGATGAGCTCGGCTGGCTTGTTATTGCCGATGTTGTATACTCTGTATGGCGCATTTGATGAAGCAGGATCCGGATTATCACCATTCCACCGGGCGTTTGGAGTTGCCGGCTTATCCAGTACTTTGATAATGCCCTGAACAATATCTTCTACATAAGTAAAATCACGTTGCATTTTACCTGCATTAAAAACTTTTATCGGTTCGCCGTTTAAGATCGCTTTTGTAAAAAGAAATAAAGCCATATCCGGCCGGCCCCAAGGACCATACACTGTAAAAAATCGTAGTCCTGTGGTTGGAATTTTGTACAAATGGCTGTAGCTATGCGCCATTAATTCATTTGCTTTTTTAGTGGCAGCATATAAAGATACAGGATGGTTAGTGGGTTGATGCTCGGAAAATGGCATGCTTGTATTAGCGCCATATACAGAACTTGTAGAGGCATAAACCAAATGTTTTACAGGATGATGGCGACAAGCTTCCAGTAAATTTAGAAATCCGGCAATATTGGCGTGTATATAGGCATCAGGATTAACTAAAGAATACCTTACGCCTGCCTGAGCCGCGAGGTTGATGACGGCATCGAATTCATTTTCATGAAAGAGGGAGAATAGTAATTCTTTTTCCCCAAGTCCCATCTTCATAAAACTAAAACCTGGGTATAAAGAGGAGCACGTCTTATTGCCAGCTTTCACGTTATCAATGCCCAATTGCTTTAATCTTCCAATTTTTAACGACGGATCATAGTAATCATTGATATTGTCCAGCCCTGTTACCGTATCACCTCTTTTAATCAATGCATAGCATAAGTGAAATCCTATAAAGCCAGCGGCACCCGTTACTAATACTTTCATAATATGAATCTAAAAGGCAAACGTGTTTATTTCAAAATCTTAATAACCAGAAAGATGTTTATTTTAAAGTTTATATCGTTACACAGCAACATCCACCGTGTTAATAGCATGCTTTGAATTCTTATACCACTCAACAGACAGATCTAATCCATCTTTTACTGATATTTTTGGTTCATACCCTATTAAATTCTTTGCTTTGTGGATTGAGGCCAGGCTATGTTTCACATCCCCTTGACGGAAATCCCTGTAGGCGGGTTGTATATCTGTTCCAACCATTTTAGTAATGTGATGCCATAATTCATTCAACGTTGTGCGTTCACCAAATGCAATGTTTACTACCTCGTGTTGCTTCATACCGGTACGTAACAAAGCCCTAATGTTGGCCTGAACGGCATTTTCAACAAAAGTAAAATCACGGCTGCTCTCTCCATCCCCGTTTATAAAAGGAGATTCATTCTTTAAAGCGGCTGAGATAAACAATGGAATAACTGCTGCATAAGCGCCCTTCGGGTTTTGGCGGGGACCAAAAATATTAAAATAGCGCAGGCCAACGGCGTGAAACCCATATTGTTTGGAGAAAACGTCAGCATATAATTCGTTGACTAATTTGGTGATAGCGTATGGAGACAGGGGATTTCCAATTTTGTTTTCCACTTTAGGCAGATCAGGGCTGTCTCCATAGGTGCTTGAACTGGCTGCATACACCATTTTTGTTACCCCGGCTTTATGAGCTGCTACTAGCATATTCAGGAAGCCACTCACATTGACTTCGTTACTGGTTATCGGATCATCAATTGACCTGGGAACCGAGCCCAGGGCCGCCTGATGAGAAACATAGTCTATTCCATCTACAGCCTGCCGGCAGATATTTTGATCACGAATATCGCCTTCAATAAGTTCAAATGCGGGGTGACCCATAAATTCCCGGATGTTGTTAATAGATCCTGTGCTGAAATTGTCCAGCACCCGAACCTTCCCTGCGCCGTTAGACAGCAGGTATTCCACAATATGAGAGCCGATAAACCCTGCTCCGCCGGAAACTAAGAAATGACAAGGTTTTAAATCCTGATGATGATACAGTTGTTGATACATGGTATAAATTTCAGTTGTAATTATTTTGGACTATCTCTTATTCTAAATTCCACCAATCATCCTTAAATATTAAAAATGCAAGTCCGGATAATTTAGAATCAAGAATTCGCTTAATTTACACAGCTTCGCCTCCTCGGT
>Ga0136634_10000496_pt1 | contig 17282 bp, 14 predicted proteins | sample AntDrymUQ8332106_2_FD_104654 | JGI IMG/M metagenome (GOLD analysis project Ga0136634, IMG submission 104654) | Polar desert sand microbial communities from Dry Valleys, Antarctica - metaG UQ833 (21.06) | ecosystem: Environmental > Terrestrial > Soil > Desert | place: Antarctica: Dry Valley... | reverse complement strand
TGGCCGGAAGAATCGAAATAACCACGCTGATATTAAAAAGAGCCTGGACGATAATCCCGGTTACTATGCCAATGCCGAGCAGCATTCCAAACCGGTCCGGCGCATTTAACGCAGCCCGCGTACCGCGCCAAAGAATTAGGCCGAATGCCGCAACAACCGTCAGAGTCCCGATCAAACCGAGCTCTTCCCCGACTACCGAAAAAATAAAATCGGAATACGGATAAGGCAGATAAAAAAGTTTCGCCTGTCCCTTGGCAAAACCTTCGCCGGTTATACCACCTGAACCGATTGCATATAGCGATTGCACGACCTGATAACCCGCGTCATCAGCATGCTTGAAAGGATCGAGAAACGCCATTAAACGTTCAAACCGCCACGGTGCAATGAGAATTGCTCCGATTCCCATCAAAAACATTCCCGCCGCGACAGTTGCGATGTGCACCATTCGAGCACCGGCCGCGAAATAAACCGCGGAGAAGATGGCGCATAAAACAATTGCTGTTCCGAAATCGGGTTCGGCAAAAATCAGGCCGGCCAAAAGTATTAATGCCGCAACGCACGGTATAACAGTCGATTTCAGCTCGCCCACCGTGTTCTCGTGTTTCGTCAAAAAAAATGCGAGAAAGATCGGCAACGTAATTTTTGCCATCTCGGAGGGCTGAAACGAAAATGATCCGACCCTTATCCAACGCGTCGCCCCGTTGATCGACGGAAACGCAAACACCGCGATCAAACATATAACGGTAAAAATGAAAATACCGTAAACAACGCGCCAGTCCTGATATTTTCGATAATCGAACTTGCTGGCGATATACATAATAGCGAGCCCGACAATCGTAAAAGCGAACTGTTTATAAAAATATGTGAACTGGCTCTGCGATTCCCGCAAAGCCATCATGGCCGACGCGCTGTAAACCATTGCGGCGCCGAAAACCGCCAGCGCGGTGGAGATCGCAAATAAAAACCAGTCTATGCGCAATTTATTGACCATGATTTTTTTCTGGTTCACGCTAAAGCGTGAACTCAGAACTCTAAACCCCTTTCCCTACTTCCCCTTTAACTCCTGACCTTAAGTTACAAACTTCGTATTTAAACTCATTTCCCCGTTCCTCAAAATTTCTGAACATATCAAAGCTTGAACAAGCTGGTGCTAACAAAACCGCATCGCCACTTGTCGCGCTTTCAAAGCTTTTCAATACTGCATCCCGCATCGATTCGGCCCGAACGATTTCCGCGTGCCCGTCGAGCTGCGATTCGATATTCCCCGCGTCTTCCCCAATCAAAACCAGGGCGCGTACCGAGCTTTCGATCGGATCGATCAAAGGTGCGTAAGGAGCATTCTTCCCCCGGCCGCCAAGAATCAAGACCGTTTTTCCTCCACCGTCGCTCAGTGCTTCGAGGGCCTTTGCTGTCGCATCGACCGATGTGGCTTTCGAATCGTTATAAAACCGGATGCCCTCGATTTCCGCGACAAACTCGATGCGATGCTCGACGCCTTTAAAATTACGCAGCGTTTCACGCATTGATTCCGGCAGCGCTCCGCAAGCCAGGCCGGCGGCCAGGGCAGCCAACGCATTTTCGACGTTATGCAGCCCGCGCAGAAAAATCTCGTCCCGCGTGGTCAAAACTTTTTCCTTTCCATTCGCTCGGCTGACCAGTTCGCGCCCGCGAAGAAATAGCCCCTCATCCAACTCCTTTTTTATGCTGAAATACGTCACTGCTGCCCGTAATCCCTCAGCCCAAGCAGCCGTTACAACATCATCCGCGTTTAATACAGCGAGGTCGCCAGGTTCTTGATTCATAAAAATGCGATGCTTTGCTGCTGCATAATCCAAGAATGAATCGTAACGGTCAAGATGGTTTGGCGTTACGTTGAGGCATATAGCCACATTCGGGTGGAACTGCTTTATCGTCTCAAGCTGAAAGCTCGATAATTCAACGACCGTCCATGAGTCGTCATTTGAGGTTTCTGCCAGGCTTAGTAGCGGCGTGCCGATATTGCCACCGACCTGTGTTGCTATATCAGCATCCTTCAGCAATTCTCCGATAAGCTTGGTTGTCGTCGTCTTTCCATTCGAGCCCGTAATGCCGACCACGCGGCCTTTCAAAAACCTGTAAGCCAGCTCAACTTCACCGATCACTTCTCCTTTCCGATCGACATAGCTGGCAGGAATTGTTCTTGTAGGTACGCCCGGCGAAATTACAACAAGGTCCGTCTGATCCATCAGCCGGGACGGAATCTCATTCGAGATTAATTCAACGCTATGAGTTTTCTTCAAAGATCTTGCCGCTTCAGGCCAGCTTTCAACATCATTTTTATCGTGCAAAGTAACGGTGGCTCCTCGTTCCGACAGGAATTTTGCGGAAGCCACACCCGACTTGCCGGCTCCCAGAACCAATGTTTTTTTTTCTTCGAGTTCCATTTTTCAGCGCAGCTTCAAAGTCGACAAACTCAACAAAGCAAACAAGATCGCCACGATCAAAAAACGAAATACGATCTTCGGCTCCTTCCAGCCCGCAAGCTGAAAATGATGATGAAGCGGTGCCTGCAGGAAAATTCGCTTCCCGACGCCGCTGTTTCTTCTCGTAAATTTGAAAAACGAAACCTGCAGCATCACCGAGATTGCTTCGAGAATAAAAACGCCTCCTATAAAAGGAAGCAGAAATTCCTGCTTTGTCAAAATAGCTACTGTTCCCAGCGCTCCGCCAATCGCAAGCGATCCGACATCGCCCATAAAAACTTCCGCTGGCGGCGCGTTAAACCACAAAAACCCGAGGCTCGCACCGACCATTGCACCGCAAAATACAGTCAGCTCAGCCGACGACGGATTGTGCGTAATGTCGAGATATTCCGCCCATCGCCTGTCGCTTCCGACATAGCTCAAAGCAGTTAAGGCCGACATTGCGACAAAAGTTATGCTCGTTGCCAAACCATCCATTCCGTCAGTCAAATTCACGGCGTTTGACGATCCGAGTAAAACAAAAATGATAAAGATCAAATAAACAGCGGGCCAAAGATACGTGATCCCAAACGGTTCCGCAGTCGCCCTTATAAACGGAATGCTTAGATTCCATGTGTAGTTGGTAAGCCAGTATAAAACGGCCCAAAACGCGATGGCAGTTACCAATTGTGCGGCAAGCTTTTGCTTTCCAGTCAAACCGAGGCTGCGCTTCTTTACGATCTTGATGTAATCGTCCGCAAAACCGATAGCTCCGAACGAAATCGTGGCACCCAACGCCAGCCATAAAAACAAATTATCAAGCCGCGCCCAAAGCAGTGTAGACAGAAAAACCGCTCCGATTATCAAAACGCCCCCCATTGTCGGAGTGCCTTTTTTTGCCTGATGCTCGACGGAAAGCTCTTCTCTGATCTCTTGCCCGACATTCTTGGCGGACAGTTTTTTAATCACTTTGCCGCCGAACAGCAGCGAAATAAGCAGCGAAGTGATCGTAGCCATTGCCGTCCGAAATGTAACGTATTGAATTACATTCAGGCCTTTGAAAAAATACGACTCGCTCGTGGCTCCGTATTCCCGAAAAACGATTTGATATAGAAAGTAATAAAGCATTTGCCGGTCATATCGCCGCCATCTTCGCGGAGTTCGGAACGCAGGCTCCCAGCCTGCAAACGCCGCTTTTGGCGTAAAATCTTTTTCGTGCTTCGCACTCATTGCAGGCTGGGAGCCTGCGTTCCAAGCGCTTTACTCTTTCTCCAATTCAAAATTTTCCAAAAGTTTTTCGATAACTCTTTCAGTCCGCACGCCCCGTGACCCTTTGATCAAAACAACATCGCCTTTCCTGATTTCACGTAATAACATTTCTCCGGCTGTTTCGGAGTCTAGAGCGAATTCTGCGTTATTTAACCCGGCAGCTTTTGCGCCGTCGACCATCTGGCGAGCCAAACCGCGAACGCCAATGAGAAGATCTATACCTGTTTCCGCGATCTGCTTACCCGTTTCTCTGTGAATTTCCATCTCGTCCCTGCCGAGTTCAAGCATCTCGCCGGCAACGACGATTCTTCGTTCCGCGCCTGATCCGCCGTGCGCCAGCGTTTGAACCATCGAAAGCAGCGCAGCAGGATTTGAGTTATAAGAGTCGTTTATCACAGTAAAGCCTTTCGCAAAATGCAGCACTTCCCCACGCTGTGGTGGTGGTGCGGCCGTATGCAGGCTTGCCGCGATTTCATTAGCAGACATCCCAAAACTATGGCCGACCGCCGAGGCTGCTAAGGCATTCAAAATATTATGCTTACCGTTTAATGGAAACGTGACGCGGGCCTCTTCACCCGGAAGTGTCAGCGTAAAACACGTTGCGCCAAATCGTTTGAATTCGATTTCCACAGCTCGAACGTCAGCTTCCGCTTCGATGCCGAAGGTTATTGTCTTACCCTTGCTCAAACGCCGCATGTCGAGAGCAAACGGATCATCGGCATTCAAAACAGCAACTCCGCCTTCTTTCATGCCTTCCACTAATTCAGCTTTGGCACTTGCGACATTTTCAATCGAGCCTAGATGCTCTATATGCACCGGCAGAACATTTAATTCCACAGCGACATCGGGTGGCGTAATACGGCACAAACGCCTTATTTCGTTCATCGGCGTGGACATTCCCATCTCCAATACGGCGACATCGTAAGTCTTGTCCTTCGACAGATTCAGGACTGTCAATGGGTGTCCGAGGCCGTTATTGTAATTTTTGATATTCCGCAGAACTTTCCGGCCGCTAGATTGCAGCACATGCGCTGTCAGTTCTTTCGCCGTCGTCTTCCCAGCGCTTCCCGTAATTGCTACAACAGGTTTGTTCCATTCGAGATAGACATTATGTGCGAGGTTTTGCAGAGCCGTGATCGCATCATCGGTGAAGATAAGCCGGTCCTCAAATCGTGCAAGCTGAATCTTATGCTCATTAAATCTGTCCTTGCGAACGACGCACGCTGCCGCTCCCTTTTCAAAGGCAGCCGCAGCATATTGAGTCGCATCATCGAACTCGCCGTTGAATCCGTTGTTTCTGTATTCCGGCTGTGAAAGCGCAAAAAAGACATCGCCCGCCTGCACGTCGCGTGAGTCTATCGCAAAGGATATAACCTCACGTTCCTGCAAAGCGGGATTTAGTTTCGATGCCGCAGCATTCATATATTTGATTGCCGTTAAAAGATTCAAGTTTTTTCTTTCTTTTTCTCTGTCGACGATTTGTTTTTGATCTGCCCTTTCGGCTTGGCTTCAGCCGTATGTTTTTCTGCAGAATTCGTTTTAGCTTTAACCTCTTTCGCGGGAACTTTCGATTTCGACGGATTTTTCACTTTATCCGCTTTAGTCAAAGCACTCTCCGTTTTTGAATCTTTCTTTACGGGTGTTTTCGAATCTGAGGCATTAGGCGTTTGCGTTTTGCGTTCAACCGTTATCGGGTCTTGATGAACGATGGGCGTTGCGCCGCTCCCGACGCTTTCAGCAATAACTTCAGTCGATTCTTCAAGCTCGATAACACCTTCTGGTTTTAAACCTAATTCGGGAAGAATCTGTTCGGCAATTTCACGAAATGCGGGAGCCGCAACCTGTCCGCCATTTCTACCGCCGACCGTCGGTTCGTCGATAACGACCGCGATCGTCACCGCGGGATTTTGGGCCGGCGCAAAACCGATAAATGATGAAATATATTTGGCGGAATTTACCCGTTTTAACTTCTCGTCGAACTTCCACGCCGTTCCCGTTTTTCCGGCGGAGGTATATCCGTTCAATCGTGCCATTTTGCCCGTGCCGGCAAGAACAACCTGCTGCAGCATTTTTTGCAGATCGCGCGCAGTTTCAGTACTCACAACCTGGGTTTTTTCAGGTTGAGCAGCCGGAACGCTCTGTTCGTTTAATTGTCGTATTTCCTTGATTATATGCGGTTGAATGCGAACTCCATCATTCGCTATCGTCGCAAAAGCAGTTGCCATTTGCAAAGCCGAGACGCCGATTTCATATCCGATTGACATCGATGCCAGTGAGTCGCCGTTCCACTTCTCCGGCCGCCTGACGATACCGCCCGTTTCGGCCGGAAGTTCAACGCCGGTGGGACGCCCGAAGCCGAGCTTTTTGACAGTCGAATAAAAATCCTCTTTGCCGACACTCAGGCTGGTTTTTATCGCGCAAACGTTGCTTGAATGTGCCAGCGCTTTGGAATATGTAACTTTTCCTATCGGATGGGAATCTTTGAATCTATGCTTCGCAACCTCGATAGTCCCGTTCCCGCTGTCGATCTCGGCGTCTGGAGTGATCAACTTTTTTTCAAGCGCCGAACCGTACGTAACCAGCTTAAATACAGAGCCCGGCGAATAAACACTTTGGATCACATTGTTTGTAAGATTGTCGGCGCTGATCTCATTTAGTTTGTTCGGATCGAATGTCGGGTAATTTGCAAGTGCGAGAATTTCGCCCGTCTTGTGATCTATCGCCACAGCCATGCCCGACTTTGCAGCCGAGGCTTTTACCGCTTTCTCAAGCGCCTGTTCGGCGTGATACTGCATAGACGTGCTGATAGTCAGAACAATGTCTTTGGGCGGCTCTTTCTCGGAAACGGTTTCATCGTAAACGCGGCCTAAACGATCGCGTTCCTGCAATTTTTTGATGACCGCGCCGAACAGAATATCGTTCTGTGATTGCTCGATTCCGGCTTGGCCGATGCCTTCTGCATTGCTAAATCCGACAAGGTGCGCCGCGAGTGTTTGATATGGATAGCTGCGTTTTTGATCTTCGCGCCAATACAGGCCTGTAAATCTCGGCAGATCGGCCTTTTTGACCGAAGGATCTTCAAGAGCCTTATTGATTTTCTGGACCGTTTCATCATCCAGCCCTTTGATGAGCGGGAGAAATCTTTTTTCGTCTTTTTTTGCAGCTCCGAGCTGCGATGCAACAGTGGTTTCTTTAATGTTTAGTACCTTAGCGATGGTCTTCGCTGCGGCCTTTACGTCGTCGATCTTCGTTGCATCGGCATAAAGTGTCTTCACTTTCACGCTCATCGCCAGAACACGTTCATTGCGGTCGTATATTGTACCGCGCGGCGATTTGCTCCGCTTTATGTCCTGCCGCTGGCCGGTTGCTCTTTCCTTCAGCCATGAATGCTGGTTCACCTGAAGATGCACGAGTCGTACGCTTATGCATCCCATCCACAAAACGAGCAATGCAACGACCAAAGTAAACCGTGTAAAAGCAGTCTGCCTAAGATTCGTTTTTGGTTTACCCTTTGGTCGTGTTGGCATGGTGTTTTTACCTTAACTTCGCAATTCCGGTGATTTCTTTTTTATCTTTTAAAAGATCCGTTCTTTTATATTGTTTAATGGAATTAGTCGGCTTTTCCGTCGATTCGGGAAAGAAAGCTTTAATTGGCTTTTGAAATGCGGTCATTTTCACGGACGGCGATTTGTCGCTAATAGAAATGTGTCTTGCAGCGGACGCCGTCAAAGTCGCCGCTTTCCCTTTTATAATGGGGACTGCTGCATTTACGGACGCCTGTACCATTTCAACTTCTTTGAAACCGAGATTCCTGGCGGTTCTCTTGATTTCGCCGGGTGAAAGTGAGACTTCTTTTGCTAGAAGCAGCCTTCGATTTTCGGATTCCAGGTCTTCGAGCTGCCTGCGCAACTTTGAATTTTTTATGCCCAAATCCATCGAGGTGAAATGCTGGCGAGCGGCGAGAAAAAAGCCTGCCGCCAGGACGCAGCCGCAGGCAATCAATACCACGAAATAACTCCATGGCAGCGGATTTGACGACAGAGCTTTTGATTGATATTGATTAGAGTTTTGCTTTCTCATAGTTTTATCGCGGCCTGGCCTTTTACCTTAATTAATTTTCCTTACAGCCCGTAGTTTTGCGCTTCTGGAACGTGGATTAACGCCGATTTCAACTTCGCCTGGCACAATTGGTTTCCTCGTCAGGATCTCTACGGTTTCTTTTGCTCCGCACATGCATTTCGGTATTCGCGGCGGACAAAAACATTTTCCCGAAAGCCGCTGAAAAGTCTGCTTCACTACCCGATCTTCGAGAGAATGGAACGAGATCACGACAAACCGTCCATCAATTTTCAAACTATCAATCGCGTCATGAATAAACTGTTCGAGAATCTCGATTTCATGATTTACCGCAATTCGCAAGGCCTGGAATGTGCGGGTAGCCGGGTGGATCTTATCTTTCGGGCTTCGCCTGACTGACTTTTCGACTAATTCCACAAGCTGCCGGGTTGTCGTCACGGGCTCGCCATTTTCCCTTTTCTCAACAATCCGGCGGGCGATTCGCCGTGAAAATCTCTCTTCACCGTAGAGATAAATCAGGTTGGCGATTTCTTCCTGGGAGAGAGTTTCAAGCAGCCCGGCGGCGGTTGGAGTTTCGGAATCCGCGTCCATACGCATATCGAGCGGAGCATCGAACCGGAAACCGAATCCGCGTTCCTCGCTGTCAAATTGAAGCGAGGAAACTCCCAAGTCGGCCAGAACGCCGTCGATCTCTTTTATATTCTTCTTTTTCAAAACTTGTTTCATCTCGGAAAAGTTTGAATGAAATATTGTAACCCTCTTGCCGAACCGCTCCAGCCTGTTTTTTGCAAATCCGATGGCCTCCCTATCCTGGTCGATCGCGATAACTGTGACATTCCCAGACGTTTCTAGAATTGCTTCAGTGTGCCCGCCTAAACCCAGCGTTGCGTCGAAGAAAATCTGTCCGCTGGTTGGCTCGAGAAATTGCAATGCTTCACTTAGCAAAACAGGCGTGTGCAAATTTTCAGGCTTCTTGTCCGGCATATTCAAAGAGCACAATAATTCTAAAACACACGAACAGACCCGAACAATATGCTCGCCAAACTGTATTGCTATGATTGTTTGCCGGATTCAACGCGAAATTTTCAGCATTCCTGGGAACGATTCGCATGAAAAATGATTTGGTGTGTTCGCGTTTTTGTATTAAGAGTCTTTTTCTGTGGGAAGTGCTTAAATACTTAAACACTTACTTTATAATTACCCTTCTCGCCCCTTCTCATTTAGAAGCGATATCAAATGCTAATAAGCATATTACGCTCAATCCAAAATTCTTGTCAAGAACTAATTTCATCATTTTTTTAATCACGTGCTTAAATTTTTCTCATCTTCTTTTCTGGCTCTATATCAAAGCATGGTCGTTTTTATTTCGGAACATTTTATTATAAAGTTAAGAATTTACACCGGTTATGGATTCGATCTTTTTCCAGCTTCTTATCTTTGGCGTTTTCGCCGCTTTGGCGAATATTCTGGGCGGTTTAATTCTATTTCCGTCAAAACTTCACAAAAACTATAAGAAAAGTCTCAAATACCTGCTGGCAATAGGCGCGGGTTTCATGTTAGCCGTAACGTTCGTCGAGATCATACCAAAAACAATTCTCCTGTGGCAGAAAACGCATCCGGAAACCAATGATGATCTTTATCTGCCGATGCTCCTTTTATTGGCCGGTTATCTGTTGACGCAGTTTTTCGAACACACGATAGCTCCCCATTTCCATCTCGGCGAAGAAGTTAATCCTGAACGTATTATTTCAACTTCCTCAGCCTATTCCGGCGTCGGAGGAATGCTCGTCCATACTTTTTTTGACGGCGTGTCGATTGCTGCTGCTTCGCAGATAGACTTTAAGATCGGGCTTTTGGTTTTCATCGCTGTTTTTCTGCACAAATTTCCCGAGGGATTTACTGTCGGCTCAATGATCCTGGCCGCAGGTAAAGGCTTTCGCGAGGTGATAATTGCGACATCCGTAATCGGCGTTACTACGTTGCTCGGAGTTTTGCTTTTCTATTTCGCAGGCAGCAGCCTCGGTTTTTCCGTTGCCTATGCCTTACCCCTTGCAAGCGGCGTTACATTATACGTAGCCGCGAGCGATCTGATTCCGGAAGTCAATCATCACGGCGGAAATCGCCCAATGGTTTCACTTTCCATTTTCGCGGGCGTCGCACTTTTTTTCGGAATACATTTTGTGGTGCACCAATTGATCGGGAACTGATCGCCTCGGCTTAAATTTTTCTGAACTGTCAGATCTTTAAACTTTACAAAAAAATTAAAAAGATTTGGGAACAAACGGTCTTTCACTTCGTTATTACATTACGGAGGTAAATTGAACAATGCGTGAACCATTAGTAGCAGGAATTTTGAGTCTTCTGATTCCGGGTGTCGGGCAGATTTACAACGGCAGAATTTTGGTTGGTATAATTTGGCTGGTTTTGACAGGTATTTCCTGGATCGGGACCGCCGGATTATTGGGTTGGGTAGTCCATTTGATCTCCGGTTGGTGTGCATACAGTTACGCCAAGGACAATCCAATACGAAGTTAGAGTTTCTTCATACAATCCTCCTTTGCCCGGTGTTCGATAACACCGGGCTTTTTTTTGATTTTCCAATTTGGTGCATTTCACGTAAGATTGTGAACGACAGTGCTTTTTACCCGTCGTCATTTATGGTTAAAGAAGGTTTTCCCTTTATCATTATTCCGATTGTTATCGCTCTCATTTTTGGATTTTTCCAATTTTGGCTCGTCGCGGCTTTGTTCGCTTTGCTCGCAGGATTTATGGCTTACTTTTTCCGCGATCCTCAACGTACAGTTCCAATCGGCGACGGTATAATAGTTTCCGCTGCTGACGGCCGAGTTACGCGAATAGACGAAGACAAAAACGGCAAATCGGTCAGCGTATTTCTTTCGCCTGTCGATGTGCATATCAACCGTTCTCCGATCGCGGGAAAAATCACGAAGGTAGAATACATTCGCGGCAAAAAGGCGCCTGCCACGAGCAACGAGGCAAGTTTTACGAATGAAAGAAACTCCTTGACCATAGAAAACGAAAGAATGTCGGTCGTCTGCACCCAAATCGCGGGAATAGTCGCCCGCCGGATAGTTTTCTGGAACAAACTTGGCGATGAGCTCGAACTCGGCCAAAAATTTGGAATGATCAAATTTAGCTCGCGAACTGATCTTCTTATGCCGGTTGGCGTGGAGCTTATGGTAAAGATCGGGGATCGTGTCATAGGCGGCGAAACAATAATTGCAAGATTGGTTGAAGCTAATCCGGCGAGTTTGACGTCCCGATAGCAGTCCACGAGCGGAAGTATCGGCTTTTTATTAGGCAGTCTTTTGGCCTTGTCAATTGCCTTGAATAATTAGTAGAGAGTCAACCTTGTTGCTTCCTAAATGGAAAATCTTGATCCAAACATGCAAACCGAACAAAGAAAATCCGTTCACAGAGGTTTCAAGAAGGGGTTGTATGTTATCCCGACGGCGTTTACAGCGGCGAACATAGCCATGGGATTTTTGGCCGTCATATGGTCGATACGCGGTTTTCAGGCAGCAGCAATATTCCCTGAGACGGCTGCGGGTTATTTCAATTACGCTGCTGTTGCAATAGGTTTGGCTATTCTCTTCGATACACTGGATGGGCGCGTGGCGCGAATGACCAGGACCGCGACGGAGATAGGCGTCCAATTCGATTCTCTGGCTGATGTTCTGACATTCGGTATCGCTCCGATAGCTTTAATTTACAGCTGGGCCATAGGAGCTGTATTTCATGAGAACAGCTCGGAGTATGGTTTTGGGGTTTTCCTGCTTTTTATGTATCTGATGTGCGGAGCTTTTCGCCTTGCCCGTTTCAACTTGCAGGCCACTCGTCCAAGAGTTCTTCTGGAAGGCACGCCAAAGCTGGACAAGAAAAATTTCGTCGGGCTTCCGATACCGCCGGCCGCCGGACTTCTGGCCGCAATCGTTCATTTTTCTCCGATGCCGCTTAGCTTTTACGGTGAAGGCCTGGGCCGCTTTTATAGTATTCTGACTATGATTCTTATTGCCGTGCTTGGGCTTTTAATGGTCAGCACCATTCGCTATTCGAGCATGAAGACTGTCGGCACAGGCAGGAGGAATCTTTACGTGTTTTTGATTATTGCAGCGGTCGGCATGCTGATGTGGCTCTATTCGAATTATGTTCTTCTGATTCTTTCGGTCGCATATGTTTCGCACGGCGTGATCTGGTATGTTTTCAGCCTAGTTCGCTCGCGGCCTGCAAAATTAGACAGGGCGTCCTAATTTTTGAAGTTTAAGTTCTTTAAAGAGCGGGGGCAAAAAACCGCCCTTCCTGACTGCAATCGTGGTTCAACTTGAATGGTTTTTCCGTAGTGTGAAATGAATTCAAGGTGATTTTGAAGAGCTTTGTAATTGAATTGCAGTTAGGAAGGGCGGCTCTTCCCCGTTCTTACAAGGACAGCCGGTCTAAATTTTTGATTGGCGGCCTCTCGAAATGGAAGCAACGCTGGCCGATTTCCGTTTATATTTGCGATCACCGTCGAAGTCCTCAATGTCATCCTCGTAACGATTGAGGCTGGCGACTATCAGCGACATTAATATTACGAAAATAACGGATATGGCGGTAGTATGCAGTACGAAATCAAAAAGGCTGTGTATGAGTATTCCAAAGCAGCCGGCCAAAGCACCTATGCCGACTCCCCTGCGGTAGGTATTGCCGGTTTTTGCGGCTTTGAGGCCAAGGCGAAATAGCCAAAACAGAAGAAAGCCGCCGATGACTATTCCCACGACGCCTGCGTCCGCCACTGCCTGCAAATAATCATTATGGGCTTGCTCGACCCGTTCGAGACCGCTGCGATCGTCGAACGGTGTATATGCCACTCCAAATGCCCCGAAGCCTGCCCCTAAAGGCAGGTTGTTGGCAATAACATCGAGCGTTACGTTCCAAATATGCGCTCGGTCGGTTGTTACGTCGTTTGACGAAGCCGACTCGACCAGTCTTGTCAGAGAGCTTTCACCGCCGACGAAAACCGAACCCGCGACGATCGCTGCGATCAATCCAACCGCCAAACCCGTTTTTATGAATAAGCTTCCCCGCTTCTTCGAGCCTGTCGTGAGAATTATCAGCAGGATAACTTCGCCCAAAAGTGCTACAAAACCTCCGCGCGACCCGCTGAGAAGCAGTGCAACTCCCATCAAAGCGATCGCCGTGATATAAAGCAGGCGCTTGTCTTTATTTACCGCTCCTACAAATAACAGGCCGAGCGGGATGCACATCGTCATTTCCATATATGCGGCAAAGTTATGCCGGTTTACAAACGAGCCGAACGGCACAGCGAATCTCGTTTCATAAAGGCCGTAGATTTTGCCCGGGCTGAGAAATGATTGAAGTATTGCGAAAAATGAATATATAAAGCCGAAAACAGCAATAATGGCGACAACTTTGCGCAACCGCGTCGCTGAATTGATAAAAACAAGTGAGGCGGCGAAAAAAATAAAAAGTGCTAAAAAGTGCAAAGCCGAAACCTGCGTGGCAAACGGGTCGAGTGAGATCGTATTCGGTATACCGGAAATTCCCGCAGTTTCAGCCATCGAACCAATAGGAATAACCTGGATCAAGCCGTAAACTCCGGCTGCCAATAATGGCAATTGCAGAAAACTCCGGCTGAATCGTATTGTCCCGCTGATAAAGCCGTCAATCGCCCATAAGACCATGATCGAGACAATTATAATGTAAAAAAATGCAAGAATCGGCTGATGCACCGTGCCATAGGCGAGAGTAGTGAAAATTATAGTCACGCATATTAAAAAAAACGCGAGCTTATTTGCCCAGGTCATAGGTAGTTGCCAAATGTCGTTATCAGTTGCCAATTTCTATTTTGTGGTTCGTTAGTTCTTCATCTAAGACATCTGCTTACTTATTCTAAAATCGTCATACCAAACCGTTCCTAAAATCGGGCAGTTTTCGCCGCAAAACGCTCGTGAAGTCCTTATCACGATCCCATCGCAGTCTTCCGGAACCGTAAAATCAATGGTGATCTTTTGCCAATCAGCGGAGCCGAGCGGAAAACGCGGAGAAACCGCGATCAAGCCGTCGCTTTTGCCATTTACGATCTCGATCAACGGCTCACCGCCGGTCCTCAGGTTTTCGGTGCGAAGCCAAAAGCTAACGGAATATTTCGCGAGAGGCTCAACCGCGACATGCTGGAAAATATTATAAAGATTTGGCTTCGAGTAACCTTTGAAATTGAGTTTAAGACTGCGAAGTCCTTCATGCTTGACCGACGAGTCGGTAAGAATGTCCAGCTTACCTTCGCTTCTATCGATCCGCCAGCCAAATATTGTATCTTCACTGATCCCAATCGGTTTTTCAAAGCTGCCGTTGGCTATCGTCTCGGCAGCCGCATAGGGATCGACTCCGGCCTGTTTGGCGAATTCAAGTGATTGTCTATAAAAGCGTTTGGAGTACAGTATCTGCGCAGTCTTCCTGGCAAGCTCCCTGTGCCTGAGTTTCTCTTCGTCAGGAATCATATTCCAAATGCGAAGCGAGTCCGCAGGCCTGTCCTTAATGGCATAAAAAACGGAAAGGCTGGCCCGGACATCCGGGGTTTTTGCGGCCAACTGCTCGACCATTACCGGATCATTGTCAAAGTATTCCCAGGCAAGAGAGAATACCTGATCGCGGTATACGATACTTTTTTCAGTGGTTTTAGTTAATTCTGCGAAAGCTTCCTCCGTCCGGTTTTGCCGCAGATAGAAATTACCGAACTGCCAATGTGGAAAAGTATAGGCCGGAGCCAATTCCACAGCCCGTCGTAAAGCTTGTTCTGCCTGATCGGGCCTTTCGGACTGCTCGTACGCGCGGCCAAGCTCGATCCACCATCGAAAATCGTAAGGCGACAGCCGGACAACATCTTCAAGCATACGCAAAGAGTTTTCAATATTTTCGGGCAAAAAAGTTTCTTTCTCCTTGGTTGCTGCCAGCCATCTCGGCAACGGATCAGCGGGAGCGAAGCCGGCAGCTACATCGGCGATCTGACGGGCATTAAGTTGGGCCGGCGGCGTCAATTCGGCAAGCATGTTACCGAGCTGCCATCTTACCGAAAACCAGCCGAAAATAATCGCGGCCACAATTGCCGCGATCAATATGATCCGCGCTTTCGTATTCTTAGAATCAAGAGTTATTATTGTATTTGTCACATTACTGAATTGTCGCTTTAACTAGTACGAAACTTCATATTAGAAATAAACAGCCAAGTCAACCTATTACAGTCAGGAAGGGCTGCTCTGCACCCGCCACTTGTTAGTAGCATATAACCACTTGAGTACAAAAAGTTAGCGATAAAATTCCTGTATTTTCTCAACAACATATTCCTGCTGCTCCCGCTTAAGCTCCGGAAATATCGGCAAAGCAAGCGTTTCCCGAGAGGCTTTTTCGGACTCCGGAAAGTCGTTTTCATTATATCCGAGATAAGCAAAGCATTCCTGTAAATGCAGCGGAACCGGATAATAAACGTCTGTGCCGATATCGTTTCCCGCCAAATATTGTTTAAGCCCATTCCTGCGGCCGGGCACACGGATTACGAACTGGTTATAGATGTGACGTACGTTTACACACTCAAAAGGCAAAGCGATATGTTCATTCAAACCGGCGTCGGTAAAAAGCACGTGGTAATTGTCAGCGTTTTCCTTTCGCGCGTTCGACCAGGCATCCAGATACGGGAGCTTTACACGCAGTACAGCGCCCTGAAAACCGTCAAGCCGTGAATTGAGGCCGACCCACTTGTGAAAATACTTTTCTTCAGACCCATGAACGCGGAGTGCAAGAATTTTTTTCGCCAGCGCGTCGTCATCCGTGCTCAAAAATCCGCCGTCACCCATTCCACCCAGATTTTTCGATGGATAAAAACTGAAACAGCCGATATCGCTCATCGCGCCGGCTCTCAAGCAGTCTTGCTCGGCTCCAATTGCCTGCGCGGCATCCTCGACCAGCGGGATTCCATGCTCGCGGCTAATCTTGGACAGTGTCGTCATATCGGCACACTGTCCGTAAAGATGCACGGGTTGAATAGCTTTTGTTTTCCCGGTGATTTTTGCTTCTATCTGGCTAACATCCAGATTGTAAGTTTTTGGGTCAATATCAACGAACACCGGCACTGCGCCAAGCCGTGTGATGCAGCTTACGCTGGCAAAAAAACTATAGGGCGTTGTAATAACTTCATCCCCGGCCACCACGCCTAACGCCATCAACGCAAGAAGCAAAGCGTCCGAGCCGGATGCGCACCCGATAGCGTATTTCGTTCCGCAGTATTCGGCAAGTTCCTTTTCCAAAGCCGCAACCTCGCCGCCGAGTATAAACGCATTCGTATCGAGCACGCGCCCAATTGCAGCCTCGATCTGCGGACGCAGGGATTGGTTTTGTTCGGTAAGATCGAGTAATGGGACTTTCATGAATGGTTGTCAGTTGTCGGTTGTCAGTTGTATTAAAAGAGCCAGACTCGAATGACATAAATGGAGTTGATATTCAGTTCAAGCTCCTCAACTGAAAACTGGCAACCAGCAACCGACAACTAAAAACACATTCTAACCAATTGCTTCTTAATTTGCATTTTCCGGGTTTGTTTTTTAGCCTTATCACGATGAGCCGCGATAAATCGAAGCAAGCCGCCGAAGTAATTAAACGGTTAAAAAAGGAGTATCCCGACGCCCATTGCGCGCTCCAACATTCGAACGCATTCGAGTTGTTGATCGCAACGATTCTTTCTGCGCAATGTACCGACGTACGGGTAAATATAGTTACCGCAACGCTATTTCGTAAATACCGCAGCCCACAGGATTTTGTTTCCGTGCAGCAGGACGAATTGGAGCGGGACATTCGCTCAACCGGTTTCTTTAGAAATAAAGCTAAAAATATACAAGCTGCCTGCGCCAGGCTGCTCGAGGTTTACGGGGGTGAAATTCCGCATACGATGGACGAGATCCTGACGCTTGGCGGTGTTGCCCGAAAGACTGCGAATGTCGTACTAGGAAACGCGTTCGGCATCGCCTCGGGTGTCGTCGTCGATACGCACGTTTCGCGGTTATCGCAAAGGCTGGGCTTAACTACCGAAACGACTCCGGAAAAAATCGAACGCGATCTGCAGCTGCTCGTCCCGAAAAAAAAATGGATAATATTTCCGCATTGGATGATATTTCACGGCCGCCGCATCTGCCAGGCCCGCAAACCCAAATGCACCGAGTGCGTATTTGCGGATATTTGTCCGTCTTATAAGATTTTTATACAAGGGCGGAAAAAGCGGTAATAATAATATGCTGCGTCGGAACGCAGGCTCCCAGCCTGCATGAGTGCGCAGCACGAAAAAAAATTACGTCGTAAGCGGCGTTGCAGGCTGGGAGCCTGCGTTCCGACGAAAACGCCCAATAACCGCTAGCTAAAGCTGGTGGCAATGTATTTAATTGCAAAAAACCGGATAACTAATTTTGTTTCGGAGCTGCCGGCATCTCGCCC